>VSSQ01000971.1_pt1 | contig 12878 bp, 12 predicted proteins | sample 4763081 | NCBI WGS metagenome assembly VSSQ01 (sample SAMN12137344, study PRJNA551015) | bioreactor metagenome | isolation source: SDC9 anaerobic chlorinated ethene degrading culture | place: USA: Knoxville, Tennesee | collected 2015-01-01
AATTAAACTTAGATGCAATTCATGATACAGTTCATGAAATGTGTAAAGATGAAGCTAGACACGGACAAGCATTTAAGGGATTATTAGATAGATATTTTGGTCAAAACTAAAACCCTTCATAAATTATGAAAAGAAGCTGAATTAGATTAAGGAAAAGTTAATCTAATTACAGCTTCTTTTCTTATAAGAAAATATATATTTTCTTATAAGAAACTTTGATTACTTATAGAAAATGGATATAATTATAATGAGTAATAGATAATAGAAATGAGTAATGAATAATTGAGGAATAAACTTCTGCTGAATTATAAATTAAAATGTGTTCATGGGGGTGATATAAATGAGTACATATATTTTATTAATAGTAGCATATATTATTAATATTGTATCAGCAATTTCCCTTATATTTATAGAAAGAAAAGAGCCTACTACCACATGGGCGTGGTTAATTATTTTGTTAGTACTTCCAGGATTTGGATTTATACTGTATTTGATTCTTGGTCAAAATTTAAATAGGCAAAAGATATTTAGAGAAAAGAAATTTATAGATGAGGAAAAGTCAAATAAGTTATTAAAAAGTTTTGATGAAGAGAAGAAAGCAAGAAGAATTGCAGAAGAATATATAGATATTATAAAAATGAATTATAATCATTCTAAATCTCTATATACAACAGGAAATAGTGTTAAAAGTTACATAATAGGAGAGGAAAAATTTAATGATTTAATAAGGGATATAAGATTAGCAACTAAATTCATACATATTGAATATTATATATTTAGATTAGATGGATTAGGTAATAAAATTATAGATGAATTAAAAAAGAAAGTTAATGAAGGAGTAGAGGTAAGGTTATTAGTAGATGGAATGGGATCAAAAAATCTAAGGAGAAAATATATTAAATATATAAGAGGTCTTGGAATAAAGTTTCAATTATTTTTTCCAGGAATATTACCGTACATAAATCTTCGAATAAATTATAGAAATCATAGAAAAATAGTGGTCATAGATGGAAATATAGGATATGTTGGTGGATTTAATGTTGGTGATGAATACATAAACAAAGGTAAACAATTTGATTTTTGGAGAGATACCCATATAAGAATACAAGGGGAAGCTGTAAATGAGTTAAATAAGAGATTTATACTAGATTGGGATTATGCATCAGAAGGAGAACTTAAAGAATATGATGAGTATTTCTATAAACAAGAAGCTCAAGGAAATGTAGGAATGCAGATAGTATCTTCAGGCCCAGATCATAAAGAAGAATATATAAGGAATGCATATATAAAAATAATAAACAACGCTAAAAAAAATGTATATATTCAGACTCCATATTTAGTTCCAGATGAATCTACTAGAGAAGCACTAAAAATAGCAGCATTATCAGGCGTTGACGTAAGAATAATGGTTCCAGGAAAACCGGATCATTTTTTTATGGAATGGATATTGAGTGCAAACATAGGAGAACTTATGGAATGTGGGGTAAAAATATATAGATATCAAAAAGGCTTTATTCATTCAAAAACAATTGTATCAGATGGTAAAGCATGCAGTATTGGAACTGCCAACTTAGACATAAGAAGTTTTCAACTAAATTTTGAAATAAATGCTTTTATATTTGATGATAATTTTTCAAAGCAGCAAGAAGAGATTTTTTATAATGATATAAGAGATTGTAATATTGTTACAATGGATGAATACAACAACAGAGGAAGAGTAATGAGAATAAAGGAAGCATTAATAATGCTTATTGCTCCAATATTATAATAAAATAATAAGAAGAAGTGTTGACAAAATGATGTCCTTTGGTATAATTAGGTAAAGAATTTTTAGTTTATTTGGAGGAAAATATGAAAGGAATTATAAAGAAATCGGTAAAATTTAATAGCTTTTTTTACTTTATATTCTGGGGCTTTTTATTTAGCGCTGGCTATTTGTTTTACAAAAAAATAAATAATTCTTTTCAAATGAGTTTTATAATATAAACTATATATTTTTATATGAAAATATTTTGATTATTTAAGAGGGCTCATTAGAGGCCCTTTTTTTAATATAAAAATCTTAAAAAGCTGATAATAAAAGTCAGCAATATAAATTATCAATTACAACAAGGGGGCATATTTTATGATAATAATTTTAAAACCAAGAACAAAAGAAGAGGAAATAAGAAAACTTACTGAAGAAATTGAAAGAGAAGGGGTTAAGGTTAGTCCTGTTATAGGAGCAGAATTAATAATTCTAGGGCTTGTGGGAGATACAAGTAAGATAGATCCATTAAAAATTGAAGCAAATGACAATGTAGAAAAGGTTATGTATGTTCAAGAACCATTTAAAAAAGCTAATAGGTTGTTTCATCCATATAATACAATAGTTAATATTAATGGAAATGAAATAGGTGGAAATAAAATAGCTATGATAGCAGGACCTTGCTCAGTAGAAAGCGAAGAACAAATAAAGTTTATAGCAAAGGAAGTTAAGAAATTAGGGGCGAATTTCTTAAGAGGTGGTGCATTTAAACCTAGGACCTCACCATACAGTTTCCAAGGGTTGGAATATGATGGATTGGAGTTATTAAAAATAGCAAGAGAGACAACAGGATTACCGATAGTAACTGAAATAATGTCTCCATATGATGTTGAGATATTCCAAAGAGATGTGGATGTAATTCAGGTAGGGGCAAGAAACATGCAGAATTTTGATTTGCTAAAAGAATTAGGAAAAACAAATAAACCAATACTATTAAAAAGAGGGTTATCAGCAACAATAGAAGAATTTTTAATGAGTGCTGAGTATATAATGGCTGGCGGTAATGAAAATATTATTCTTTGTGAAAGAGGAATAAGAACATTTGAGACCTATACAAGGAATACTTTGGATTTAAGTGCAATCCCAGCAATAAAAAAGATAAGTCATCTTCCAATCATAGTAGATCCAAGCCATGCAACAGGAAAAAGATTTATGATAGCGCCATTAGCAAAGGCAGCAATTGCAGTAGGAGCAGATGGGCTTATAATAGAAGTCCACAACAACCCAGAAAAAGCACTATGTGGTGGACCACAATCAATAAAGCCAGAAGATTATGAAACGTTAATGAAAGAATTAAAACCAATTGCAGCGGCAGTTGGAAGAGAAATATAGGATAGTTAAAAGTGAAAAAGTGAAAAGTTAAAGATGAAAGAAGAATTAAAGCATTAATGAAAGATTAAGTAATAATGACTTCTATTGTTTAGTTTTTTAATTCAGCCTAGTTGAATTATTACCATAACTTTTTCACTTTTCCCATTTTAAACAAGGTGGTGTTTTAATGAATTTATCAATAGATTTAATTCATAGTAGTTATGATATTGTTATACAAAAGGGAATAATAAATACATTAGTACATGAGATAAAAAATCTTTTTAAGGGTAAAAAGATTTTTATTATAACTGATAAAAATGTCGATAAATTTTATGGTAATTTAGTATTAAATAATTTAATTAATAGTGGATATGATGTGAAAAAGTTGGTACTTAAACCTGGTGAGGAAACTAAGAACTTTAGTACTTTACCTTTAGTTTATGATGAACTTTTAAATTTCAAGTTTACTAGAAGTGATTTAATAATAACTTTAGGTGGAGGAGTTATTGGAGATTTAGGAGGATTTGTTGCTTCCACTTATTTGAGGGGAGTAGCATTTGTACAATGTCCAACTACTTTATTAGCACAAGTAGATAGTAGTGTTGGGGGAAAGGTTGGAGTAGACCTAGATAAAGGCAAAAATCTAGTAGGTAGTTTTTATCACCCAAAGAAAGTTGTTATAGATCCAGAAGTTCTAAACACTCTAAGTGATAGAGTATTTAATGATGGAATGGCAGAAGTAATTAAATATGGTTGTATAAGGGATAAAGAGTTTTTTGGCAATCTTATAAATTATAGTAATAAAAAGGAAGTTATGCACAATATAGAATACATTATTCACAATTGTTGCAAAATTAAAAAAGAAATTGTGGAAAAAGATGAAAAAGATATGGGACAACGAATGCTTTTAAATTTTGGTCACACAATAGGCCATGCAATTGAACAATATTTCAATTATACTAAATATACCCATGGAGAAGCTGTTGCTATTGGCATGTATGAGATAACTAAATTAAGTGAAGAATTAGGGATAACAAAGATAGGTACAAAAGAGGTAATTAAAGATATACTAATTAAATATCAACTACCATATGAACTAACAATAGATATTAATGAACTAACTGAAACAATGAAACTAGATAAGAAAAACTTAGAAAATAATATAAATTTAATTTTTTTAAAAGAAATAGGAGAAAGCTTCATATACAAAACAACGAGCAAGATATTTTGCAGTTAACGATTAATAATAATTGTAAATTGTTAATTAAACCAAAGGGTGGTGTTTTATGAAAGTATTAAAACTAACAAAGTCTAAATTAAAAGGAAATGTAATGGTTCCTCCTTCAAAGAGTATTTCTCATAGAGCTATTATTTGTGCAGCTCTTGCAACTGGAGTTTCTACAATCGAAAATATAGATTATTCAGATGATATTAATGCAACTATAGATGCAATGAGACAATTAGGGGCTATCATTGATAAGAACGAAGATAAGGTAGTTGTTAAAGGAATATATAGAGAAGATATTGTAACAAATTTAGTTAGGGTTATAGACTGCAATGAATCAGGTTCAACATTAAGATTTATGGTACCAATTTCTTTATTATTTGAAGGCATAACAAAGTTTATAGGAAGAGGAAATTTAGGAAAAAGGCCTTTGGAAACATATTTTGATATATTTAAGGAGCAGGGAATAAAGTATAATCATGTTGAAAATCAATTAAATATGATGGTAAAAGGAAAATTAAAACCAGGGGAATTTTCTCTGCCAGGGAATATAAGTTCACAATTTATAACAGGATTATTATTTACGCTTCCATTATTAGATGGAGACTCTAAAATAACCATTAGTACAGAGATAGAATCAAAATCATATATAGATTTAACGTTATCCTGTATGAGAAGCTTTGGAGTAGAAATTAAAAATAACTGCTATAAGGAATTTATAATTAAAGGAAATCAAAAATATGTATCAAGAGATTATAGAGTGGAAGGAGACTACTCACAAGCAGCTTTCTATTTTGCAGCAAATGCATTAGGTTGTGATATTGATATTAAGGATTTAAATATAAATTCTCTTCAAGGAGATAAAGAAGTAATAGATATACTAGGAAGGATGGGAGCTAAATTTTATACTTATAAAGATAGTATAAAATGCAGAGTAGAAGATGAATTGACTTCTACAATTATCGATGCATCACAATGCCCAGATATAATTCCAGTAGTAACATTGGTAGCGGCTGTATCTAAAGGGAAAACAGAAATTATTAATGCAGGAAGACTTAGAATAAAGGAATGTGATAGGTTAAGAGCTATAACTAATGAACTTAATAAAATAGGTGCTAAGATAGAAGAAAAAGAAGATGGACTTATAATTGAGGGAGTAGATGAGCTAAAAGGTGGTTTAGAAGTATGGAGTTGGAAGGATCATAGAATAGCAATGACTTTAGCAATAGCATCAACTATATGTAAAGAGCCTATAGTATTAGTTGATTATGATTGTGTAGCTAAATCTTATCCAAGATTTTTTGAAGATTTTAAAATGCTAGGAGGAAATATTGATGAGTGGGGTATGGGGGAGTAATATAAAAATTTCTATATTCGGAGAATCTCATGGAAATGCAATAGGAATAAACATAGATGGATTACCATCTGGATTTGAAATAGATATGGATAAAGTGCTTTTTGAAATGGATAGAAGGGCTCCAGGAAAAAACTCAATGTCAACTGCAAGGAAGGAAAGTGACTTCCCAGAAATATTAAGTGGATATTTTGAGGGGAAAACTACTGGAACTCCTCTTTGTGCAATAATAAAAAATGGAGATACTAGATCTAAGGATTATACTAAGACTAAAGATTATATGAGACCAGGGCATGCAGATTTTACAGGTTATGCTAGGTATGATGGTTTTAATGATTATAGAGGTGGAGGACACTTCTCAGGAAGAATAACGGCTCCTCTAGTATTTGCAGGAGCGATATGTAAACAGATACTGGAAAAAAGGGGGATATTAATAGGAGCACATATATCTTCCATAAAAAATATAACTGATAAAGAGTTTAATAATATTGATATATCAAAGGAAATATTAGAAAGCTTAAGAAATATGGAGTTACCATTAATAAATACATCCTTAGAAGAAAATATAAAGCATACTATATTACAAACTAAATATAACGGGGATTCAGTTGGAGGTAGTATAGAGTGTGCTGTAATTGGTATAAATCCTGGAGTTGGAAATCCATTTTTTGATTCAGTAGAATCTACATTAGCTCATTTAATATTCTCAGTACCAGCTGTAAAAGGTATAGAATTTGGTAGGGGATTTCAGATGACTAATATGTTTGGTTCAGAATGTAATGATGAATATTACTATGATAAAGATAAAGTAAAAACAAAAACTAATAATAATGGCGGAGTATTGGGCGGTATTACAAATGGAATGCCAATATTATTTAAAGTTGCTATAAAACCTACAGCATCTATTGCCAAGGAACAAAATACAATAGATATAAAAAACAAAGAAAATGTTAAATTTAGAGTTGAAGGAAGACACGATCCATGTATAGTCCAAAGAGCATTACCTGTTATTGAAGCTGTAACAGCTATAGGAATACTTGATTTGATAAAGGGGAGATATTAATTGAGTGAGTTAGATGAGTATAGAAAACAAATAGATTCTATAGATAAAGAGTTAATAGAATTATTTGAGAAAAGGATGAATATTGCTATTAAGGTTGGAAAATATAAAAGAAAAAATAACTTGCCAATTTTTAATGGAAAAAGAGAAGAAGAAGTTATAGAAAAAAATGTAAGAAATCTTAATAATAGTAATTACAGTGATATTACAAGAAGATTTTTTGAAAATATTATGGAATTAAGTAGATCCTTGCAAAAAAATATAGCTAATGAAGATTCAGCAACTAGTAATAATATCATGAAAGAAAATAAGGGGGTAATAGTAGGTTATCAAGGGGTTAAGGGATCTTTTAGTGAAGAAGCTCTTTTAAAATATTTTGAAAGTTATAATAACACAAGGAATTATGAAACCTTTGAAGATGTTTTTAATGCGCTAGAAAAAAATGAAATAAATAAAGCTATATTACCTATAGAAAATTCATACACAGGGGCAATTGCTGAAATTTATGATCTTTTAGTTAAATATGGTTTTTATATTATAGGTGAGGAATGTATTAAAATAGATCAAAATTTAATTGGAATTAAGGGAACAAAAATAGATGAAATACAAGAAATATACTCTCATCCACAAGGATTTGAACAAAGTAAAAAATTTTTAAAAAACTATCAAAATATAAAGATTATTCCATATCATAATACAGCTATAAGTGCAAAATTAATTTCAGATCTAAAAGATAGTAGAAAAGCTGCTATAGCTAGCAAGAAAGCAGCTGAAATTTATGGACTAGAGATATTGAAAGAGAATATAAATGATAAAAAAGATAATTATACAAAATTTATAATTATAGGAAAGCAGTTAGAATATAACACTGAATGTAATAAAATTAGTGTAGTATTTTCTTTAGAAAATAAAGCAGGGATTCTTTATAGTCTTTTAAGATACTTTGCAGAAAATAACATAAATATGATTAAAATAGAATCAAGACCAAATAAACATGAATCTTGGAAGTATTTATTATATGTAGACTTTGAAGGAAGTTTACAAGACAGCAAGGTAAAAAATGCATTAGAACTTATAGAAAAAAATAGTGGATATTTCAAAATTATAGGGAGTTACAAAGGAAGCTGTTAATCTTAACATTTCTATAAATATAGTGGATTACTGTATATTCAGTAATCTTTTTTTGTTTATTAATATTAATAACATAAAATATAAAAAGTAGTGGAAATAAAGGAGATTTGGATGTACAATTAAAATATAAATAATATTTTGAATTTTCAGAAAATAAAACTTGTATAAGAAAAGCAGATATAAAATTTGCTTTAAAAATTACTATTATTACAAACGTTTACAAAAAAGATTGGAGGATTTTTTATGGTGGGTTTTGATGTTAGAGAGGTTAATTTAAAGGATTATGAGGATATTTATAAGCTTAATTCTAAGCTTAATTATTCAAACATAAAATCCATATCAGAGGATAATAAATCTTTAATGATAGTTGCTCAATTAAATGATGATGTTATAGGATATATTAATAGTAATTTTAATGAGGATAGTAATAACAATAAAACAATAAATATTAAAGATATAATTGTTGATGAAAAATATAGAGGACTTGGAGTTGGTCATCAGTTAATGTTAGAAGTAGAAAAAAATGCTAAGGATAATAGAGTAAATTATATTGTTTCTATTAATAAAGATTATCATAAAGAAGAAATTGAATTTTATAACAGACAAGGTTTTAAATTAGATAAAGATTTTAAATTTGTAAAGAAATCATATCTACAATAAATTATAAAAATAGGTAGTGAAAAGGTTTAAGCATCCGTTTCACTACCTATTTTTATAAGCAAATAATTAATCACTATGTTATAATATTTTTAAAATAAATATAAAATAAGGGGGCAGAGTTATGGAGTTTTATGGATTATTGGGTGAAAAACTTTCTCATAGTTTATCTCCGTTAATTCACAGTGAGATATTGAAATTAATAAACAAAGAAGGAGCTTATAAATTATTTGAAGTTAATAAAAATAATCTTGAAGACTTTACAAGGGCAGTAAAGTTACTAAAGATAAAAGGAACAAATGTAACAATACCGTATAAGGAAGATATAATAAAACATATTGATATTATATCAGAAGAGGCAAAAAGAATAGGGGCAATAAATACAGTTTTATTAGAAAATGAAGTTTTGTATGGATATAATACTGATTATTATGGTTTTGGATATATGATAAAAATTAATAATATAAAAGTGAAAGATAAAAAAGCAGTTATTCTAGGAAATGGAGGAGCCTGCAAAGGTGTATTATATTATTTATTAGACAATAATATAAAAAGTGTGTATATAGTAAGCAGAAATCCAAATAGAAATGAATTTAATTTAGAAAATGTTCATGTAATAAGCTATGAAGATTTAAAAGAAGTTAAAGGAGATATTATTATAAATTCAACACCTGTTGGAATGTATCCTAATGTAGGTAAAACACCAGTTTCAGAAGATATAATACAAAATTTTAATATAGTAATGGATTTAATATATAATCCTCTGGATACTATGTTTTTAAATACAGGAAAATTACTAGGGAAAAAAAGTATTGGTGGATTATATATGCTTATTGGTCAGGCTGTTAAGGCTCAAGAAATATGGAATAAAGTTGAAATAGAAGAAGAGATAATAAAAGAAATTTATGAAAATATAAAGTTGAAATTAAATTAGAATATAGGTGAATTTAATATGAATAAAGATATAATTTTACTTATTGGAATGCCAGGCTGTGGAAAAAGTACTATAGGTAAAGAACTTTCAAGAAAAATAAATTATGATTTCTATGATATGGACGAGTACATAGAGAAAATTTCTAATAAAACAATAAAAGAATTGTTTGAAATAAATGAAGATTACTTTAGAGATTATGAAACAAAAGCTTGCAAAGAATTAAGTAATAAGAAAAAGGTAGTAATATCAAGTGGTGGTGGAATAATTAAGAGAGAAGAAAATATAAACTTTTTTAAAGAAAAGACTATCATAATATTTATAGATAGATCAGTAGAAAATATAGCTAGTGATTTAGATATATCTTCAAGACCTTTGTTAAAAGAAGGGGTAAAGAAACTTTACAATCTATATATAGAAAGATATAATTTATATAATAAATATTGCGATATTAAACTAGTTAACGATAAAACAATAGAAAATATTATAAATGAAATTACACAATTTATATAGTTCACAGTACACAATTCACAGTCTTTTGGATAAAGTAACAGTGTCAGGGAATTGAAAATATATAGTGATTTTTTGAAAATAAAATAATGATTAAATATATAATTCTATACCTACAAAATGAGAACAATTGTGAACTGTGTTTTGTGAACAGTATACTAAAAATTTTGCTTCGCAAAATATTACGAAGGTGGATGTTTTATGAAAATATTAGTTATAAATGGTCCTAATATAAATATGCTAGGAGTAAGAGAAAAAGGAATTTATGGAACTAAAGACTTTGAATATATTTGTGGATATATTAAAGAAGAAGGAAAAAAAAGAAATATAGAAATTGAGTTATTTCAAAGTAATATAGAAGGTGAAATAATAAATAGAATTCATAAAGCATATTATGAAAAATATGGTGGGATAATAATGAATCCAGGGGCATATACCCATTATAGTTATGCTATATTCGATGCAGTAAAAGCAGTAAATATACCTACTATAGAAGTTCATTTATCAAATATACATGCAAGAGAAGAGTTTAGACATAAGTCAGTAATAGCCCCTGCATGTATAGGGCAAATTTGTGGCTTTAAAGAATTTGGGTATGTAATGGCAATAGAAGCAATAGAACAATGTATAGTTGATAATGAAAGCGTGAAAGAATGAAAAATAAAGGAATAGAAAAATTAGTGAATAAGCTCTAAAGGAGTTTATAAAATAAATTACATAATTCAGCTTGTCTGAATTATTTCAATAATTATCAATTGTTAATTATTAATTATCAATTGAAGTAGTATGGAGGGATAGAAATGATTATTGTAATGAATCCAAATTGTAGTGATGATGAAGTATTGAAGGTTAAGAGAGAATTAGAAAGTAGAGGATTAGGAATCCATTTGTCTCAAGGAGAAACTTTTTGTATTATAGGTGTAGTTGGAGAAACCCGATCTATAGATTCAGATAAGCTTCTTAGATTTTCTGGAGTAGACAAAGTTCTTAAGGTAGAAGAACCTTACAAAAAGGCTAATAGATTATTTAAGCCAGAAGACACAATAATTGATGTAAAGGGTAGTTTAATCGGAGGAAATAATTTAGCTGTTATTGCAGGTCCTTGTTCTGTTGAAAGTGAAGAACAAATAATAGAAATAGCTAAAAGTGTAAAAGAATCTGGTGCAACTTTTTTAAGGGGAGGGGCCTTTAAACCAAGGACTTCACCGTATAGTTTTCAAGGGTTAGAAATGGAAGGCTTAGAATTATTAAAGAAAGCTAGAAAAGCTACAGGGTTACCTATAGTAACGGAAATAATGTCAACTGATTATATAGATATATTTGTTAGAGATGTAGATGTAATCCAAGTTGGTGCAAGAAATATGCAAAACTTTGATTTATTAAAACAACTAGGAAGAACTAATAAACCGATTTTATTGAAGAGAGGGCTTTCTGCAACGATAGAAGAATGGTTGATGTCAGCTGAATATATAATGGCTGAAGGAAATGAAAATGTAATTCTTTGTGAAAGAGGCATAAGGACTTTTGAAACTTATACAAGGAATACACTAGATTTAAGTGCAATTCCAGTTATAAAGAGAAAATCACATTTACCGGTAATTGTGGATCCAAGTCATGCTGCCGGATATTGGTATTTAGTAGAGCCGCTGGCAAAAGCAGCTGTAAGTGCAGGAGCAGATGGACTTATTATAGAAGTGCACAACAATCCACAATGCGCATTAAGTGATGGTCAACAGTCAATTAAACCAGAATCATTTAAAAATATGATGAATAAAGTTAAAGTATTGGCCGAAATGGAAGGCAAGAAAATAAAATAATTTATGATTTAAATAGATAATGCAATATAAATAATGGATAATTGACAATGTATAATAAATAATTGAGGAATAAATTATCAATTGTCCATTGTCCATTGTCCATTGATAAATTGGGGGTTTTTATGAGAATATTAATAGTAGGGCTTGGTGTTATTGGAGGGAGTTATGCAATGGCACTTAAAGCAGCAGGGTATGAAGATGTTTATGGAATTGATAACAATTTAGAAACTTTAAAAAAAGCTAAAGAATTAGAAATAATAAAAGAAGGTTATGTAGATGGTAGTGAAATTGTAGAAAAATCTGATTTAATAATTCTTTCTATATATCCAATGCTCATAAAGAGTTTTATAGAAGAAAATAAAAGGTTATTAAGAGCTGGAACAATAATTACAGATGCTACAGGTATAAAGAAACCTTTTATCGAAGATATATTAAAAATACTACCGAAAGAAGTAGATTTTATATTTGGTCATCCTATGGCAGGAAGAGAAAAAAGAGGTATTGATTATGCTTCAAAGGAAGTTTTTAAGGGAGCCAACTATCTAATTACTGTAACTGATAGAAATATAGAAAGTAATATAAAAGTTTTAGAAAAGATTATATATGAAATGGGATTTAGAAAAATTAAAAGGATAGATCCATTTTTCCATGATAAGATGATAGGCTTTACAAGTCAACTTCCACATGCAATAGCTGTTGCATTAATTAATAGCGATGAAGAAGGACGAGATACTGGAAGTTTTATTGGAGACAGTTATAGAGATTTAACTAGAATTGCTAATATAAATGAAGAGCTATGGAGTGAATTATTTATTGGTAATAAGGATAATTTAATAGAATCAATAGATAAGTTTCTTATAGAGATGAATAATATAAAATCTGCATTAATTAAAAATGATGATAATGAATTAAAAAAAATATTTATAAAATCAAGCAATAGAAGAGAAAAATTGTAATAAGTTGTGAAACATTTTTCAGTTAACAGTTCACAAGGCACAGTGCACAGTTGTTTTTTTAGGTAACAGGGAACAAGCTCAATTATAGTCTGCTACACTTAACTAAGTTTTTAATTTCC
>VSSQ01000972.1_pt1 | contig 12869 bp, 12 predicted proteins | sample 4763081 | NCBI WGS metagenome assembly VSSQ01 (sample SAMN12137344, study PRJNA551015) | bioreactor metagenome | isolation source: SDC9 anaerobic chlorinated ethene degrading culture | place: USA: Knoxville, Tennesee | collected 2015-01-01
AGTCTGACGTCCGAAAAGACGTTATATTAGGTTTTTCCCAAATTCCCTGCATCTTTCAAGTGAATCAGAATCCGGGTTCCAAAGTTCTTTTATTCCTTCAGAAACCACTTCAAATTTTGCTTCCTTAAGTTCATCATAGATGATTTTCACTGATTCGCCGCTCCAGCCGTAGGAACCGAACGCTGCAGCCTTCTTTCCCGTAAACTTGAGGCCTTTAATCATCTCAAGAATACCTGCCGTTGCAGATAAAATACCATTATTTATTGTAGAGGAACCCACCAGAATCATTTTCGATTTGAAAATTTCCGTAACTATGTCATTTTTATCCCTCTTTGCACAGTTGTACAATTTCACATTCACAGACGGATCCTTTGCTCTTATTCCTTCAGCAATTGCTTCTGCCATTCTGCGGGTTGCGTTCCACATGGTATCATAAATTATTGTAACTTGATTTTCCTGGTATGAATCAGCCCACTCCAGGTACTTTTCAGCAATCTGCAGAGGATTATCTCTCCATATTATCCCGTGGCTGGGGCAAATCATGTTCACAGGGATTTTCATATTAAGCACTTCATTGATTTTAGCAGTTACAAACTTAGAAAAAGGTGTCAGGATATTTGCATAGTATTTTATGGCTTCGTCATAAAGTTCATCCTGATCAACAAGATTGTTGTACATGAGCTCAGAAGCATAGTGCTGACCGAATGCATCGTTGCTGAACAAAATGTTTTCACCAGACATGTACGTCATCATTGAATCAGGCCAGTGAAGCATTCTTGCCTCCACAAACACAAGCTTGTTTTTTCCTATGTCCAGAGTGTCCCCGGTTTTAACTTCAACAAAATTAAAATCCTTGTGGTGGAGTCCCTTGATTATTTTTGCTCCGTTTTTTGTGCAGTATACAGGAGTGTTGGGTATTTCCTTCATGAGTTCAAGAAGAGCACCTGCATGGTCAACTTCTGAATGATTCATTATTATGTAATCAATTTTGTCCAGCTCAATTTCCTTTTTTAGGTTATTAACAAACTCTTTTGCATATGGTTCCCATACTGTATCTATGAGCACTGTTTTTTCGTCTCTTATTAAATATGAATTGTATGATGAGCCTTTGTGTGTTGAATATTCATCGCCATGAAAGCGATTAAGTTCCCAGTCGATTTTTCCGACCCAGTCTACTGTATCAGTTATTTTAAACATATTTCCTCCTTATAATTTCAAGGAAGAACCTCCTGTAAAAGGAGATTCTTCCCATAATTTTTATCCTATTTCCTGAGCAAATTTTGTGTTGTTTGGTTTAGGAGTTAATGTGACAAAAATGGATAGGTCTTCTTCAACACTTGGTATTCCAAAGGATTCCTTTCCCTTGGCAAGAACTGCCGAGCCTTTTTGGATCTTCTGAACTTCCTCTCCAACCTGCACTTCACCTTTTCCTTGAATAACTATGAATATCAAATCTGAATTTTCATGCTGGTGGTTTGGAAGTGACTGTCCTGGCTTAAAGTTAAGAACAAAGCTCAATACATTTTCATCTTCAAATACTATTTTCTTAGTAAACTGATTGTCGTTAAAAACAATGCTGCTTTCCGTATTTCTATAATTCATGTTTTCCTCCAGATATTTTTTCTTATTATCTGCAATAAACATGAAATTATTTTTTAAGCCAGGTATTTCTTCTCCAGATTTTCTAACATATCAATATAATGTTTCTGTATTCCTTGTTTTTCTGCTTCATTTTCAAATTCTTCAGACTTTTTGTTTATTTCTTCCATCACATCTGCAGGAAGATTGTTTTCTCCGAACTTGTATACTGCATCATTTTCTTTGTTTATGTGTCTTGTAAGAAGAGAAGCATATCCAATGGCGTTGCTTATTACATCAAGCTTGCTTTCTTCGTCTCCGTTTTTTACTCTGTGAAGTGCTTCTGTAAGATCATTCATGTAAAGTCTTCCGTAATCATGCTCAACCAGCATTCCATGAGTGATCAGATTTTCTCCCAGCTTTCCAAGTTTAAGCTGCATTTCCTTGAAAAGAAACTTTTCTTCCTTTCCATGGTGATGGGCATCTGCATATTTCCTTACGAAATCAATCATGTTGTTGAAATCATCATAATTTATTTCTCCGCCATTTAATATGTTCATGCATGCCTTACGGACAACCTTTAGCATTCTGAGTATATTGTCATGTTCCTTTACCATTAATTCAACACTGTTCATTTTTACCTCCTGGAAATTTTACTTGTTGTTTCGTCTATTTTCTCATAATTTAAATTTGCTTTTTCAACCAGTCCTTTTATGAATTCATCTCTCAATGAATAATATACGGCAATGTCTCCTTTTGCAGCTTCCCAGAATCTGCTGTGTACGCATTCATATCTTTTCCAAACTGCTTCATTTTCATCCTGCGATATAACCCCTAATGCATGGTCGCAGGGCATTCCGTCAAGAAGTGTGTCATTAATTGATTTAAATGCTTCTTCAACTGATGAATTTTCATTTAGTGCAGAAGCTTTCACTCCGTTGTTGTAGAAAATGTCCTTCAATGTTTTTATTGAATCTGAATTCTTATTGATTATTTGGGTTACTGAAATCGCCAGTTTGTTTTCAACCTTTATGATTTGATCCTGAAGCCAGCCATGAATGTTTGATGTGTCTATAACCTGATCAAGTTCTTTTAAGTCCCCGTCACCAAACTCACTGTAGAGATCTTTTCTAAGATTTAATCCTTTTTCTTCTGAGAAATCCAGTATTTCTTCAACTATGTTGTTTTGAATTTTAATTTTATTGTACAGCCAAAAGTGTATTGGCCCTAAAAATGCGCTCATACTTCCTCCAATTTTTCCTATTTATAATAATGAGCATGAATTAATCATGCTCAGATTATTATCAAACCCTATTCTGTAAATTGTAGGGGCGGATCTTGTATCCGCCCGCGGGAGGGCAGTAACCATCCCCTACATATAATTATTCTGCTGATTTAAGGTAATTATTCAGCTGATTTAGTAAATCATCAACATTGAAACCGTGAACCATTGCTGCTTCTTCAATTGTTTCCATTTGTGAAGAAGGGCAGCCCAGGCAGTGCATGCCGGCGTTCATCAATATTTCTGCAAGTCCTCTGTCCATCTGAAGAACTTCGCCTATATACATTCCTTTTGTAACTTCTTTCATATAGTCTCCTTTTCCGTTTATTAATTATAATTTGCCCATTTGACAATTAATTATTAACTCATCACTCTTAATTCTTAATTTTTATTTATTATCCTAAAAATATTTTCAAATCGTCTTCAACAGTTCCTATTCCAGCTATTCCGAATGTATCAACCAATACTTTAGCCACGTTTGGTGAAAGGAATGCAGGAAGTGTAGGTCCTAAATGAATGTTCTTAACTCCCAGGTACAACAGTGAAAGAAGAACTATAACTGCTTTTTGCTCATACCATGCAATGTTGTAAGCTATAGGAAGCTCATTAACATCGTCAAGTCCGAACACTTCTTTCAGTTTAAGTGCAATCAATGCCAATGAATATGAGTCGTTGCATTGTCCTGCATCAAGAACTCTTGGAATTCCACCGATATCTCCTAAATCTAACTTGTTGTACTTGTATTTAGCACAGCCTGCTGTCAATATTACAGCATCCTTTGGAAGTGCCTGTGCAAATTCAGTGTAGTAATTTCTTGATTTTGCTCTTCCGTCACATCCTGCCATTACGAAGAACTTCTTGATTGCTCCTGATTTAACTGCATCAATAACTTTGTCAGCCAGTGCAAACACCTGTTCGTGAGCAAATCCTCCGATTATTGATCCTGTTTCAATTTCTGTAGGTGCAGGGCATTTCTTTGCAAGTTCGATGATTTCAGAGAAATCCTTCTTGTCTCCTGAGAAACCTTCAAAGTGTTTGCATCCTGGATATCCGGCAGCTCCTGTTGTAAACAGTCTGTCCTTGTAGCTGTCTTTAGGAGGAACTATACAGTTTGTTGTCATAAGAATTGGTCCGTTGAATGATTCGAATTCTTCTTTTTGTTTCCACCATGCATTTCCGTAGTTTCCTACTAAGTGTTTGTATTTTTTCAAATGTGGATAGTAGTGAGCTGGAAGCATTTCTGAATGTGTGTAAACATCAACTCCGGTGCCTTCAGTCTGAATTAAAAGTGCTTCAAGGTCTTTAAGGTCATGGCCTGAAACAAGGATTCCAGGGTTTGTTCCAACACCGATGTTTACCTTTGTAATTTCAGGGTTTCCGTATGTGCTTGTGTTAGCCTTGTCCAAAAGTGCCATTCCGTTAACGCCGAATTTCCCTGTTTCCATTGTAAGTGCAACAAGTTCATCTGCTGTCAATGTATCGTCAAGGAGTTTAGCCAAAGTTTCCTGCATGAAGGCATTTACTGAAACATCATTGAATCCTAAAGCATTTGCATGCTTAACGTATGCTGACATACCTTTTAATCCGTAAGTGATGAGTTCTCTTAAGCTTCTTACATCTTCATTTTCAGTTGCAAGTACACCAACTGTCATTGCTTTTTTGTCAAATTCATTTTCATCTTCTGACGTCCATAAAGCAGCTTCGCTTAAGTTTTCTTTATTTGTTAATTTATTTAATAAGTCATTTTTAACTTTTAATGTCATTTTTACTCTGTCATAAAATACATCATCATCAAAGTTTGCATTTGTGATTGTTGTAAACAAGTTCAGTGTAATCAGGAAATCTACATCAGATTCAATTTCTTTTCCTTCTTTTCTGAGTCTTGTAGTTACTTCAGATAATCCTTTTGATGTATATATAAGTAGGTCTTGCATTCTTGCTGTTTCAGGTTTCTTTCCGCATACTCCGACTTTTGTACAGCCTGTGCATCCGGCAGTTTCTTGACATTGATAACAAAACATTGCATTTTCCATTTTTTAATTCCTCCAGATTTTTTTAGTTTGTTTGTAGGTACATCATAAAATAAAACCAGCACTTTTTCTGTAACATATGTTACCAACATAAAATTTTTACCTTTACCGATAATTTTATACCCTGATTTATTTGAGCTAATCTTTTTTCTTCATATTAGTAATTATTAAATGTATTCAAGCTTGACACCCGCAGAGTTTTAATGTATGTTTTATTTACTAATCAAATGAATATTGGAGGTATTTATGGAATTCAAACATGAAAAAAGCAGAATATTCCTTAACAACGAAGCAGGAAAAACAATTGCGGAAGTAACATTTCCGGAAACTTCTGATAACACTGTAGACATAAACCATACATTCGTGGATGGCTCTTTGAGAGGACAGGGCGTAGCAGATAAACTTCTGTCGGAACTGGCTCAGGAACTTAAAAGCAAAAATAAAAAAGCAGTTGCAACCTGCTCTTACGCTGTGGGCTGGTTTGAAAAGCATCCTGAATATGAGGATTTGTTAAAATAAGATACGATTAATATTTTTGATTAAAAAAGGCTTTGTACAAAAACATAAAGTATTTGGCATTGTCATTCTGAGAGCTTGCTCGAAGAATCTCATGTTTTTAACAAAGATGAGATCCTTCACTATCGTTCAGGATGACACCTTCGGGATTAGTCAATAGTCAAAGGCTTTGTGCATGCACAAAGCCTTCGTTTTTAATTCTTAATTCTTAATTGTTACAGACAGCCTTGTGAGAAATCCGGATGACACACAATTTCAACTTCCTCGCCGGATATTAATCTTGCAACATGTTCATCGATTTCTTCAGGAGTTATGTTTGGAGCAAATCTTCCTACAACTTCTCCATCCTTGTCAATTAAAAATTTTGTAAAGTTCCATCTGATATCATCATCTGCTATGCCCGGTGTGTACTGAGCAACTTTTTCATAAAAATCTAAAGTTTCCTTGTTTCTATATTCAACAGCTGCAGTCTTCAAATATTTATACAATGGTTCTTGATTTTCGCCATTAACTTCAATTTTTGAAAACTGTTTGAAATCAACTCCAAAGTTCAGCCTGCAAAAACCAACTATTTCTTCATTGGTTCCCGGTGCCTGACCTAAAAACTGATTGCTTGGAAAGTCGAGGATTTCGAAACCGTCATTTTTATATTTACCATATAGCTTTTCCAGTCCATCGTATTGCTTTGTAAAGCCGCATCCTGTTGCACCGTTTACAACAAGCAATACTTTTCCTTCATATTCTGATAAAGATACTTCTTTATCTTCTGCATCTTTTACTTTAAAATCATATATTTTCATTTATTCCTCCTAAAATTTAAGTACATTTATTATGATTCTTATATACCCGTTTTCTTGACACTTAAGCAACAAATTTATATTTTATGATTCGACCTCTTCAACATCGTTGAAACAGTACGAAATTTCTGTTATACTGAATTTATATGGAAACATTTGACTGAAGATTTCTGCAGTGTTTATTATAAATGCAAAATTTCTATAAGGAGATGATATTTTGAAAACAATTTTGAAAAACGGAAAGTTTTATGTTGAAAAAAATGTTTTTAAAGAAGCAGTGCTGATTGAAGACGACATTATTAAACAAGTAGGCTCACATGAAGATATACTTAAAAACAGTGCAGACAAAATAATAGATCTTGATGGCAAGACTGTAATTCCTGGTTTAAACGACAGCCACATGCATATTTCACTTGTTGGAGATGCTATGACTTCATGCAATTTGACATTTGCAAAATCAATTGATGAAATAATTAGTATCGGCAAAAACTTCATCCGTTTAAATCCTGGTCTCAAGGCACTCAAGGGAAGAGGATGGAATCAGGATAATTTTCAAGAAGGAGAAAAACGAAATTTAAACCGCTTTGATCTTGATAAAATTTCAACTGACATTCCGGTTGTGTTCGAAAGAGTTTGCAGCCATATAGTATCAGGCAACACAAAAGCATTGGAAGTTCTTGGAGTTGACGAAAACACATTTGTTGACGGAGGAGTGGTTGAACTTGGACCTGACGGCAAACCAAACGGAGTGTTCAACGAAAATGCAACACGTTTAATTAAGGAGGCAATTCCTAAAAAAGAAATTCAAGACAAAGAAAATGAATTTTTGAAAGCTGTGTCTTATGCAGTAAGCATGGGGCTAACATCCATTCAATCCTGTGACATAATGGAATCAGACTTTCAAATTATGTTTGACTTAATCAGCAGCATTTATAAAAATAAAAAAACGAAACTCAGGTATAGTCATCAGTTTAATTTTCAGAAAATTGAGGACTTTGAAAAATATCTGGATACAGAATTTAAAACAGGTGTATATGATGAAAAATACCTTTCCAGAGGTGCTTTAAAGCTTTTCAAGGATGGTTCCTTGGGTGGAAGAACAGCTTTGATGATAAACCCATACTATGATGCTCCTGACACAAAGGGAGTTGCAGCTTTAAGCGATGAACAACTCAATAATTTGTGTGATTTAGCTTCAAAAAACAACATAAGGGTAGTAACCCACGCCATAGGAGACGGTGCAGTTGAAAGCGTCATAAATGCATATGAAAAAACAATGAAAGGCTTGAAAAATCCACTTCGCCACGGCATTGTTCACTGCCAGATTACAAGCATGGAACAGCTTAGAAGAATTGCAAATCTTAACATACCTGTAATGTACCAACCTATATTTTTGGATTGCGACTTGAAAGTTGTTGAATCAAGAGTCGGAAAAGAATTGGCCTCCACATCATATGCCTTTAACACGCTTAAAAATCTTGGAGCAGCAATAAGTTTTGGAACAGACTCCCCTGTTGAAGATTTAAATCCATTTAACAACATCTACTGCGCAGTAACAAGGCAGGGAATGGACTTGAAACCTGAGGGAGGATTTAATCCGGTTGAAAAAATGGACGTTTGTGATTGTGTTGATGCATATACTATTGGCAGTGCATTTAATGAATTTAAGGAATTCTCAAAAGGAAGAATCAAGGAAGGCTTTCTTGCCGACCTGGTTGTTATAGACAGAGACATTTTCACTGTAGATCACAATGAAATAAAAGATATAAGAGCAGAAAAAACAATGATAGGCGGAGAATTTGTATTTGAAAGAAGCTAGCTAAATGAAAAAAACAAAGCATCCCAGATGCTCATAATATTGACACCACCGTAGGGGCGGACCTCGTGTCCGCCCGGGGCAATTAATTCATTTAATGACTTTGCCTTCAGCCTAAGCATCCCAGATGCTTTATTTTTATGTCCATGTTAGATTTTCAAGCTTCATATGATTTTTGTACCACTGGTCATTTTTCAGAAGCATTTCAGGTGTTCCAATATTTTTTACCCTTCCTGCTTCAAGTATTACAATTTTGTCTGATGCTGCCATTGATGACAGGCGGTGGGATATTGTGAGTATTGTTCTGTTTTCACATGCTTTTTCAAGAACAGAAACTATTTTTTCTTCAGTTACCTGATCAAGATTTGCTGTAATTTCATCAAGTATCAATATGGGAGGATTATTTACCAGTGCTCTTGCTATAGACAAAAGCTGTCTTTGGCCCTGGGAAAAAATATTTTCATTTTGAACAACAGTGCTGCATCCTTGTTCGAATCCCTCCACATATTCCAGTAGTCCTACCATGTTCAAGGCATTTTTTATCTGATCCATTGTAATGTCACTGTCTCCAAGGCTTACCTGATCTGCAACAGTTCCCTTTATCATATGAAAGTTCTGCTCAACATAACCAAATATTTTCCTCTTGTCCTTGTTTTGTATTTGAAAAACATCTGTTCCATTAATTGTGATGCTTCCTTCAGTAGGTTTCAACAGACCGACAATCAGCTTAAAAAGAGTGGACTTTCCAACCCCTGTTCTTCCAGTGAATGTTACTTTTTCAAAAGAATTAATTTGAAAGTTAATGTCTTTTAAAACTTCATTTCCTTTGTCATAGGCAAATGACACATTGTTGAATCTTATATCAACGTTGTTTATATCAAAATTAAATATTTCTTTTGTTTCTTTTATGTCTTCCTCTTCTCTTAAAAATTCGTCGACCCTTTTAACGCCGGACAATGATTTTTGTATGCTTTGAAGCTCCATTCCCAGATTTTCCACAGGTGTGAACAGACTGGATATTAAATCTATGCTTGCTGCTGCCATACCTACGGAAATACCTAGATAATCAAGTTCCTTAGAACACATAACTGCAATAAAAGCAATAACTGCAGCACGGATTATCCTAATTATTGGTGAAAATATTGAATCATAAAAGTTTACCTTTTCCAGGGTTTCATAATTGTTTTCAAGTATTAAGCCATACTTGTCTTCCATGTAACTTTCTTTGGAAAATGACTTTATCATGAAGATGTTTTTGAAGCTTTCAGCAATATGGTTGTTGACTTCCCCCACCTGCTTCCTGTTTTCAATTTGAGCCCCCAGCATTTTCTTTTGAAAAAATCTAGTTATAAAATAAATTACCGGCAACAGCAAGAGGGCTATTATTCCAAGGCCTCTGTTTAAATAAAAAACAGAAATCAGCACTCCGATTATTTTAAACAAATCTATAGCCATTCCGGCTATTCCTGAAGTAAACATTGAACTTACTGCATCCACATCATTTATTAATCTAGAAGATATTTGTCCTGATTCATTTTTTGAAAAATAAGAAGCGCTGATTTTTTCAAGTTTTTCCATCATCAATAGACGAATATCCGTGGTTATATTCTGACCCAACACTGTCAGAACTGCTTCCCTAAAAAAATTAACAACACCTGTAGCAAAAATAACCATTACATAAATAACTGCCGTAAAAATAAGTTTGTCTTCAGTTTTCAGCGTAAAATTGTAATCTATCAATTTTTTCATCAGCAAAGGAGGAACGACATTTAAAATTGTTGCAGCAGCAACAAGCAACAAAAGCAATGCTATGTAGATTTTGTTTTTCTTTGCAGTGCCAATAACTGAATTTTTCACATTATATTTTTTCATTGTCATCACCTGCAGCACTTTGTAAATTGTATATTTCCTTGTATATGGGATTGTTCTTCATCATATTCTCATGGGTTGAAAATTCATAAGATTTGTCTTTGTTCATAAACAGCACATTATTAGTTTTTTCAAAAATGGCAATCCTGTGAGAAATTAAAATAATTAGGCTGTCCTGATATTTTGCTTTAATGTTTTCAATTATTTTTTCTTCCGTCTTCATGTCAACGGCCGAAAAAGGGTCATCCAGTATGATAATTTTATTTTTGTTTATAAGAGTTCTTGCCAGAGCTATTCTTCCCTGCTGCCCTCCGCTTAACCTTATTCCTCCGTTGCCCACTCTTGTATTTTGTCCCTCTGACATTTCAATCATGTCCTGATCGAAGCATACATCTTTTAAAACTTCTTCAATTTCCACTTTGATTCCAAGGGTTATGTTGTTGTATATGGTGTCTGACAAAAGCTGTGGCTTGTGGCTCAAATATGATATCATTTCACTTCTCTCCGGTGCAGAATAGTCCTTTAATTCCCTTCCATTAATCTTGATGCTCCCACCGTATGAATAAAGGCCCAGAAATGCTATTCCAAGAGTAGATTTTCCGCATGCAACAGGCCCTGTTATACCTATTATTTCTCCTTGTCTTCCTTCAAATGTAATATTCTCAATTATATTCTCTTCAGTTCCCGGATATCTGAAAAATAATTTATCAACAGTCAATGTTATATTTTCTTTTGTTGTGAACATCTTCTTTTCATCTTGTTTATATTCTGTCAGATAATCTTTTATTCTGTTCCATGAAGGCCGTGATTTTTGAACTGTATTGAAGAGTTTTGCTGCCTTGCTTGCTTTTATGGCCAAATCTCCGAACATTGCAGCATATGCAGTAAAAGTTCCAATTGTCCAGCTACCTCTTATAACCATATTTCCACCCATGTAAATTACAATAATAATTCCTGACATGGCTATGGCATTATAAATTGGATGCATGGAATTTTCAAGGAGATTAGCTTTAACAGTCTTGTTCTTAAGGTCATTTATTTCTTTTTCATAATTTTTTCTGTTTGTTTCTTCCATGCCGCTTATTCTGAAAAGCATTGCATTTTCAATCGTGCTGTAAGTAACTTCAGCAACCTCACTGCTTTTTTTTCTATAATCCATAGAATACTTGTATATTTTAACTTTAAGTTTTTCGGCAAGAAGCATTGCTACAGGTATAAATACAATTGATAACAATGTTAATTTTACATCATAAAAAAGCATGGATACAAAATACGCTGCCATCATTACACCGGTGTCAAAAACCTCGGTTGTAAACTTACGCATTCCTTCCACACAAAATTCCACATCGGATACAGCTCTTGTCATTAGGTTTCCTGCATTTTCTTTGTCCAGCTTTTCAGCAGTTTCATGCATTATGTTATTGTAAATCATAAAGCGCATTACAGCACTGGTGCGGTTGGCAAAACGCCGTATGTAAAAACGTTTGAAGTATCTGAAAATCTGTATGACCGCAATTATTGATATAAATTTAACAGAAGAAAAAATTACTTGTTCAAATGTTCCGTCTGCAATGGAATCTATGAGTTTTCCTTGGAATACAGGACCCAAAACCATTGATACATTGTAGGCAAGTCCAAAAATTAAGATGCACGTGACAGCAAATTTTTCTTTTTTCCAATAATTAATCAGCTTGTTTGGTTCTTTCATTGGTTCAATTTTAATTTTACTCATATTATGGCCTCTCTTATGTATAAATGAATAATATCACAGTGTAATGTTTATTACAACTTTTATTGCATATGAAATATTGTTATGAAATTCTCATGATTTGTACAAAAATTTAGTCAATTAACCATTTTATTCATCATAATAGATACATAAAACACTCAGAAACAGCAACATATGTTTAATGAAACGATAAAATATTGAAAAATGTGGAATTTGAAAACCATTTCGCAAATCTATTTGTAAGGGGCAAATGTTATTTAATTAACTTTCTGTTAAATAAATGTAAAATATAATATTTTCTTATGGAAAAATTTTAATTCCCTGCTTTTTGAAAGATAAAAACCAACATACTAATTAATTATTATGAAGTTTTTTTCATTATATTATAATTGAACACTGCTGTATTATATGCTATAATCTAAAAGCAAACGTTATTTATTGTTTGTTTTCTCAAAACATACGGGAGGAACTATGATGCAGTTACACTTTTGAGAATAGACAAAATTATGCGGAACCGCCTGTCTGACTATACGCTACCATAATTCTAATTCTCACCTTTACTTTTCCTTTTACACTTCTATTAATGTTCTTTGTTCTGCGCTATGGAGTTACCACCCAAAGCTGTTGCCGCAGCTTGCAGCAAATGTTAGAACATACTTTACGGCAAAACACTTCATTACATGATGAAGCCTTGCTTTTTGGCAGACTGCATAATTTATGATTTTGCAATATTTAAATGACTCTCGTTGTATTTCGCATTTATACCAAAGCTTGTTTTTGACGGGAAAACATTTGTTTTTTCAGTCTTTATTAAAATTTTGTTTTTTTAAATTATTATTGGTAAAAATATTAACACAAATTAAATTTTGGAGGTATTTATGGAAACAATAATGAACATTAACAACACCATTAACGGTATTGTGTGGGGACCACCTATTCTAGTTTTAATTGTTGGAGCAGGACTCTTCCTGTCAGCAAAAACCGGATTTTTTTCAATTTTTAAACTTGGTTATATCCTAAAAAATACACTGTTAAAAATGTTCTCTAAAGAAAACAAAGGTGAAGGAGAAGTAACAGCATTCCAGGCAGTAGCTACAGCTTTGGCTGCTACAGTAGGAACAGGAAACATAGCCGGAGTAGCAACAGCTATTGCAGCAGGCGGACCAGGTGCAGTTTTCTGGATGTGGTTGGCAGCAATCTTAGGTATGACTACAAAGTTTGCTGAGGTTGTACTGGCAGTTAACTTCAGAGA
>VSSQ01000974.1_pt1 | contig 12845 bp, 14 predicted proteins | sample 4763081 | NCBI WGS metagenome assembly VSSQ01 (sample SAMN12137344, study PRJNA551015) | bioreactor metagenome | isolation source: SDC9 anaerobic chlorinated ethene degrading culture | place: USA: Knoxville, Tennesee | collected 2015-01-01
AGATGTTCAGCTTGATGTTGTCGAACGAATAGCAACAATGGAAAGCACATCACCCGAAGTCGTGAAAGATATTGAACGACATATCGAGCACAAGATGTCGATGAGTGAAACCGTCGGATTTACCGAAATAGGCGGCACAAAATATATCGCCGAGGTGCTTAACTCGGTCGACAGAAGTACAGAAAAGTATATTCTTGAAGAACTGGCGAAAAAAGATCCGAAGCTCTCCGAAGAGATCAGAAAGAGCATGTTTGTATTCGAAGATATTTCTAAGCTATCCAATCAAGCCATTCAGACCGTACTCAAGCAGGTGGATCAGACCGTTATTACCGTTGCGCTGAAAGGGGCGAATGACGAAGTCAAGAAGTATATCATGAGCAATCTCAGCAAACGGTTGCAGGAGATGATCAACGACGATCTTGAGGTGATGGGTCCGATGAAGATCCGCGACGTTGAGGAAGCCCAGCAGAAGATCGTCAATACCGTGAGAACTCTTGAGGAGAGCGGGGAAATTATTGTATCAAGAGGGGATGGTAGCGATGTCCTCCTTTAGAATTGACAGACAATATGTATCCTTCGTGACGGCGGAGACCAAAGCTGTAATCCCATATACGGAAGCATACTTGTCCAATTCCGAAATCGCCGCAAAGGAGGAATGCGCGGAAGAAATCAACCGGCGTTGCGCGGAGATTCTGGAAAAAACCAGGAAGGACGCTGAGGGAGAGGCGGAGGTCATTTTAAAAAAAGCCAGGACGGAAGCCGACGGGTTAATCATAAAAGCAAAGCAAACGGCCGATGAAATGACCGAAGAAGCAAAAAACAGCGTTGCGGCAATCAGGGAAGAGGCAAAGCGGACAGGGTATTCCGAGGGTGAAAAAAAAGCGTTTACCCATGCGGAAGCAAGAAAAACAGAAGAAGCCAAAGAATACACACAGCTTGTTTCGAAACTGAATCAGGATTATGCAGACCTTGTGGACGGGATGCGGAAGGATATTATCTCCCTTGTAATGGATATCGTAAAAAAAGTAATAGAATTTAGGGTGAATGAGTCGGATGAAACATTTTTGTTACTTTTAAACAATTCTCTGGATCAGCTGAAGCATAACGGGACGGTAGTCATCCATGTGGGTTCCGAGGACTATGAACGCTATTTCAGCAAAGGGCAGGTGGAAAAAAGCATTCATACCGGAAAAGCAAAGCTGATTGTGACTGAGGAGGAGGACTATTCCCCCGGCGACCTGGTTGTGGAGTCGGAAGGCGAGATGCTTGACTTCAGTATAGGACGACAGATCGAACGGATTGAAAAAGCGCTGATGAGGGAAGGAGACTGAAGGTTTCATGCATCCGGATTTTCAAAACTACCATGATATCCTGAGGAATATTGATCCCATCGAGCGCAGCGGAAGAGTCATGAAAGTAGTGGGCCTTACGGTGGAATCAAACGGTCCGACGGTCAATATGGGGAATATCTGCAGGATCTACCCGTCAACCGGCGATAAGTTTGTGGAAGCCGAGGTGGTAGGCTTTCGGGACCAAAGAGTTCTGCTTATGCCGTTCGGGGATATGACGGGGATCGGGTTCGGCAGCAGAGTGGTTTCCACAGGGAAGTCACTACACGTAGCCGTTTCCGACAAGCTGGTCGGAAGAGTGCTGAACGCGCTGGGAAAACCGATGGACGATGGGGATGCGATTCCCCAGACAACATTTTATCCTGTGGACAATTCTCCTCCCAACCCTCTTGCACGGACCAGGATCCAAGAGGAGTTTCCTCTTGGAATCCGGGCAGTCGATGGGTTGCTGACCGTGGGTCAGGGCCAGCGCCTCGGAATATTTGCCGGCAGCGGCGTGGGGAAGAGTACCCTTTTGGGCATGATAGCACGCAATGCCGTTGCGGATATCAACGTCATTGTACTTGTCGGCGAACGCGGAAGAGAAGTAAAGGACTTTATTGAAAAGGACCTGGGAAAGGCGGGACTCGAAAAATCGGTTCTGCTCGTTGCTACCTCCGATCAGCCCGCGCTCCTGCGCCTCAAGGCCGCCATGGTGGGTACGAGCATCGCCGAATATTTTAGAGACCGGGGCCTTAAAGTCCTTTTACTGATGGATTCTGTAACCAGATTTGCTATGGCGCAGCGCGAGATCGGCATGGCAGTCGGGGAGCCGCCCATCTCAAGGGGATTTCCCCCGTCGGTTTATTCCATTCTGCCTAAGCTTTTGGAACGTTCCGGCACTTCGGACAAAGGATCAATCACAGCCCTGTACACGGTGCTTGTTGAGGGCGACGATATGAATGAACCGATTTCCGACACAGTGCGGGGCATTCTGGATGGACATATTGTACTGTCAAGGGCACTTGCAACGAGCAATCATTATCCAGCCATTGACGTTCTGGAGAGCATCAGCCGGGTGATGAAGGATGTTGTGACGCCTGAGCAGTATGAAAAAGCGGGTTTTATCAAAAACGCAATGGCCGTATATAAGAAGGCCAAGGATCTGATTGATATTGGAGCTTACAAAAGCGGCTCAAGTGCGGAAATCGACGAAGCGATCAGGTTGAATGAGAGCATTAACAGATATCTGAGGCAGGGCGTTGATGAAGTCATGACCTACGATGAAGTAAAAGCACTTCTAAAGTCAATTGGGTAGGCGGATTATGAAGAAATTTATGTTTTCACTGAGTACTCTGTTTGAAATGAAAAAGACGCGGAAGGACGAGCTGCAGAGAGAATATACAGAAGCGAAAGCCAAATTGGAACGGGCGTTTTCCGAGAAGATCACACTCGATCAGATATGCGCGGACGAGAGCCGGAGATATGAAGCGAAAGTAAAAAAAGGGGTGACTGCCGCCGACATGGAAGCTCATGCGATTTACTTCAAAGAGCTTTGCGATAAGATATCAGCTGCGGCCAACCAGGTAACCTGCGCGCAACTCGAAGTCAATCAAAAACAAGGAGCGCTCGTTGAAACCTTCAAAGAAATCAAAGCGCTCGAAAAACTCAGGGAGAAACAGTACAGGGAATATCTCGCGGAAGAGGAAAAGCAGGGAAATAAAATAAGAGAGGATATTCTCGCGTTCAACATAACCGGAAAAAAAGCAGAGCTTACCGGGACAGTGTCATGAAGTTTTGGGCAAGGCTTTTTGTAACAGGGAGTTGAGGCAATGAAAGGGGCACAAAAGTCAGGAAAACGAACCCGGCAGAATCGGGAAGCCGATGATATCGATGAGGGCGACGATGACAGAAAGTTTGAGGATGCCTTCAAACCGAAAAAGGATAACAATGTAAATTTCGGCGTTTTAAAAAATGAAAAAAAAGCACAAAAGAAAATTAAAAAATCAAAAAAAAAGACTCTTTTACTTATTTTGGTTCTGATCATTGCAATTGGAGCCGCCGGCGCAGCGCTCTATTTCACCGGTTTGCTCAACCCCGTTTTGGAGCGGATTGGACTACGGCAGCCAGCCGCTGAGACGCAGCTCTCGATTGAGGAACGTGAGACCCTTCTCGACTTGAAAGAAACGGAGCTGAATAAAAAAGAAGAAACCCTGAACCAAAGGGAAAAACAGCTTGAGGAAAAGGACTTGGCGCAGCAAACACAAAGCGACGGCAACGAAACAGCAAAATCCTTTTCGGAAATGATAAAGGGTCTTTCTGAGGATGAACTCAGTTATTTAAAGAAGGTCAGCTCCATTTATTCAAAAATGGATGCGGCGGAAGCTGCCACAATTTTGACAGGTATCTTTGATCTGACGGAGATATCTTCCATTCTCTACTATATGCAGCCGGCGGTTTCGGCTGCGGTTCTGGAGCAGATGGAGCCGGCGAAAGCGGCGGAGATAACGCAAATTATGCTGAGCTGATTGGTATGGCATTCGGGAAACAAAAAGCTGAAGGGGATGATAAAGTGGGAACTGTTGTGGGAGTGAATATACCGGTTTCCGAACTTTCGGGAAAGAAATTCGTGGAGACAGGATATGCAGCCTCGGGCCAGGCGACAAAGACCGGCGAGCAGTCTAATTCGGAGGAAACGGGAACCCGGTTTTTAAAATGCCTCACAAACGGGTTTTCCCGGCTGGAAAAAGCGCAGGAGGCTAAAACGGGCACGGAATCCCCGGATGAGGACGATGGCAGCAGCGACACCACGGTGATCAGCGGTTTATTAACGCAGCTTTTCATTGTCCAGCAGCCGGTTAATACAAATGGAACGGAAGAAAACCTGCCTGAGGGCCAAACGGCGATAGCCGTCAGCCTCCTGGCGGGAGAAAGAGGGGCGGTGGCCGCTGCAGCCGAGCATTCCGCGGGAAAAGAAAACGGAATCATCACCGGTTTTCTGGGCATGGAAGACTCGCCGGAGCCGATTGGCGGGCCGCAGAACGACGAAGGACTGGAGTCTGCTGGCCTGCTTAGTCAAGCGACCGGCAGTGCGGAGTTCGTATCCTCCTCTTCCAATGAGATAATTCAGAAAGCTGTGGTCTCCGGGGAGCAAAACGCACGGGGCCGCCAGACGAGCCAAACGAAGGAAGAGGATACAGACCAAAAAAGTTCAGTAATTTCAAAGGGCAATGTTACCGAAAATATTATAAGAGCCATGAAGAACGAAAGCGGAGAAGGGAAAACAGGACAACCCAACGAGGAACTTCTTAAAGATAAAGAAAAACCAGTTTCCATCTATTCAGCAAAGGAAAACAAAACAATCGGTGTCCTGCTGACGGCGGGCGGTTCCACGGAAGACATGGAAAACATTCAGAAAAGCCAGGCGGTGGAAAAAGCGATCAACCGGTTTCTGAACGATTTCCGCGGAGCCGAGACGGGAAAATCAGAAATTCAGATTGTTCTTGAACCTGAAAGCCTTGGTTCACTCACTATTTCGGTTTCCCGTACGGAAAATGGAATTTCCGCAAAAATAAAATCGGAAGACAGGGAAATGTGCGCTATGATTTCCAGTCAGATTGAAAAGCTGGTTCATTCCATGGAAAGCAAGGGTGTAACGGTGGAGAATGTAGATGTGGTATTCGGCGGAACGGAGCAGAATTTGAGTTTTGCCAACAGCTTCGGAGGCAGGCAGGAACAATCCGCAGGATACACGGCGCATTCGGGAGGAAAAATGGCAGCAATTGAAAGTGCCGGTTTCTTTGATCAATGGCAGGTTCCCGGTTCCGTCGGCAATGAGACCAGCGCTACGTTCGAATACCGTATCTAAAGAAAGGAGAAGGATATGGCTGATACAGTCAGCTCTGCAGAATCTACAGGTTCGATAACTTACGTGGGAAATACCACAAGGAGCAAAACCACGAACCTGACGGCAGACACAAGTACCTTTTTGAAACTGCTTGTAGCGCAGCTTCAATATCAGGACCCTTTGGAGCCGCAGACAGACACGGCCTTTGTTACCCAGCTTGCGCAGATGACCTCGGTGGAACAGATGCAGCAGATGAACAAGGCGCTTTCCAGCTCCCAGGCGTACAGCATGATCGGAAAATACGCATATGCCGAGGTGCTCAATGAGAAAACCGGCGTCACGGAATGCTACTGCGGCAGAGTGGACAGCGTGGTCATAAAAGACAGCGCAGTCTATGTTGTGGTAGGCGAGAACGCGATTCCGATTTCTGACGTTCTGCAGGTCTATGATGAATCCGTTATTTCCGATTGACAACAGACTCCTCGGAGACTAGCAGGACCTCGGAAACAACAGATACAGACTCAGCCGGCTCCGCGGATTCGGCAAGCGACACGTCAACAACGGACACGGCAGATGCAACCGACAGCAACTTTGTATCCGGGCAATGAAAAACAGAAAAGGTTCCAAAAATATATAGAAAGATAGGGGTATTGCTTTATGATGCGTTCACTTTTTTCCGCTGTTTCAGGACTCAAAAGCCACCAAACCGCCATGGACGTGATCGGAAACAACGTAGCCAATGTCAATACAACAGGATATAAATCAAGCCGCACGATTTTTCAGGATATTTACAGCCAGACCATCCGGTCAGCGACCGCTCCAACAAGCACAACCGGCGGTATCAACGCGCAGCAGGTCGGACTTGGTACATCCATATCCACGATCGGGATGAACATGTCGGACGGAAGCACGCAGTCCACCTCCAATTCTCTTGACTTCGCAATTTCCGGCGACGGCTTCTTTGTGGTATCCGACGGAAACGGCGGCTATTACTATTCGAGAAACGGTGCATTGACGACGGACCCCGACGGATATCTTGTCACCGCAAACGGCGATTATGTAATGGTGATTGCGGAAAATACCACCGATGCGGTTGCCGACGGGACCTCCGATGATGCTACTACGAGTGTAGAAAACTGCGACAGCTTTGCGACGGATGATCTTACCAATATTCAGCTGATGAAGTCTTTCACGGATTCGACAACCGGAAATAAGGTGGAATATACCGATTATGCGATCGATTCCAACGGCTTAATTACTGTCACCGCCGCTACGACCGACAGCACCACCGGGGAAACTACGAAAGCGATCAAGACCATCGGAAGAGTGGTCCTTGCAACCTTCAACAATGCGGGCGGATTGGAAAAGGCAGGGTCAAGCTATTATGTGCAGGGCGCAAACAGCGGCGCCCCCGCTTACGACTTCGCCGGCAATAACTGCGGATCTCTGGCCTCGGGCAGCCTTGAGATGTCCAATGTTGATCTGGCCACAGAGCTGACAAACATGATCATTACACAAAGAGGATTCCAGGCAAATTCCCGGGTCATCACCACGTCAGACACTTTTCTGGAGGAACTGATTAACCTCAAACGTTAAAAGACCTGACAGATTCCCTCCAGTTGCATAAAAACTTGCCTGCGTAAGCGGCAGAATGAGGCTTGGAATGATAAAAGTAACACGTATCAACAAACAGGAAAAGTTCTGGGTGAACGAGAATTTGATTGAGTTCATGGAGGAAACACCGGATACGATTTTGTCGATGGCTTCCGGCCGGAAAGTTCCCGTAGCGGAAACAGCGGAAGAGGTTGTGAGGCTGACCGAGGAAGTTCGTTATCCCGTCGTCATTTCACAGGATGAATCAGGAGAAATAATTAATTAACAGTAAATTCTCATGTTTTGGAGTGGCGGCATATGAACTTATTTACATTGCTCAGCATGGTCCTGGGCTTTACCTGTGTCGTTATCAGCATTGCTACCAGCGGAAATCTCTCAGACTTCTTTGATCTGTCTTCCATATTCATTGTTATAGGCGGCGTTGTCTGCGCAACGTGCGCATCTTTCTCCCGCGAGAGAATGAACAGTTTGCTGCAGGCCTTAAAAATTGCTTTTAAAAAGAGCAAGATCAATCTGACCGACGACATTGATAAGATCGTTGAAATTGCAAACGTCGCGCGGAGAAACGGCCTGTTAGCGCTGGAGGAATTGACCAATGAGATGGACGAGCCCTTTTTGAAAAAGGGAATTATGCTGGTTGTGGACGGTTCCGACCCGGAGCTGATCCGAAGTATTATGGAAACGGAACTTTCGGTAATCAAGCAGCGTCATGCCGATAACCGGTTCATTCTGGACAGCATGGCAGCGTACGCTCCGGCCTTCGGCATGATCGGTACCCTGATCGGCCTTATTAACATGCTAACCAGCCTGGACGATATGAGCACCCTCGGACCCAACATGTCGGTCGCCCTTATCACCACATTTTACGGTTCCATGCTGGCGAATCTGGTTTTCAACCCCTTGTCCAAGAGACTCAAGGCGGTAGGCAACCTGGAGTACCTGCGGAAAGAACTCATTCTGGAAGGCATTATGGCGATTCAGAACGGAGAAAACCCGCGGGTCATCCGGGAAAAACTCAGCGCGTTCCTGCCCAATTCTCAGCAGCAAAGCCGTGAAACGCCAAATACGGCAGAGATCAAGGCCGGAAGCCATTAAGTAAAGTGGTCGTTTTTGAAAATTATCTGCAAAGGAAGCGGATGGAATGGCAAGAAGGGAAGAACCGGAGGAAGAGGGATCCGGCTACAACTGGATGGATACATACGGCGACATGGTGACGCTACTTCTGTGCTTCTTTGTGCTCTTATACTCTTTCTCCTCTTTGGATGCAGGGAAACAGCAGCAGCTCGTCAACGCTTTTTCAGGAACCGCAGGCAATTTTGAAGTCATGGCGTTTGACGCGGCAACCATTCGCGAGAACCCGATCACCGACATCGATTCCATGGTGAATATTGAAAGCCGCGGGCAAAAGGCACCTTCGCTCAACGCCCAACAGCTTGAAATCAACAATACGTTTGACCAGCTCTATATGAAAATAAAAACCTACATTCAGGACAACAGCCTGGAGGGAAGCCTGAGCGTCAGCAGAAATTCCGAGTCAATTTTTCTCCGGTTCAATGAAATGGCCCTTTTTGATTCAGCGAGTGCCAATATCCGACCGGAAAGCATACCGGTTCTGGAGCATATTATGCAGATCATAAAACTAAATATTGCCTCCATCAGTTCGGTCAAAATTGAGGGGCATACGGACAACGTACCGATCAGCAATGAGGAATTTAAAGACAACTGGGATTTGTCCGTCAAACGTGCAACGAACACGCTTCGGCTGGTCCTTTCCACAGGGCTCCTTGATGAAAAAATACTGTCGGCCGTCGGGTACGGCGAATATCATCCGATAGCCACCAATGATACCGCGGAAGGAAGAACCCAAAACAGGAGAGTGGACTTCGTTCTCATGAAAGCCGACACTGAAGACACTTCTGTCGCTTCAAATAAAGACTGAAAGCAAAGGTGAAACAGATGCCAAAGAAGACCATTATAATTATCGCGGTTATTCTTGTCGTGGTTCTTGCCTCCGGCGCCGCAGTGTATTTTTTTCTGATACGAAATACAAAAGACAAACCTGTCGAACTCTATAATTATGCAATCAAGGATTCTTTCGTCACCAACGTCAAGGACAGCACAAAACTTTTTAAAGTAACGGTTATTCTTGTGCTCAATAAGAAGGGAATGGACGATTATATTGAAACAAATCAATATACCATCCGGGACACCATCCTTTTTATCCTGCGGGATCTGACGGAGGACGATATTATGAGCAGTGATATCCAGGATAAGCTTCGCGTTACCATCCCAAAGGCCATTAATGAGGCGCTGAATATCGATAACGTGGTATCCATCAAATTCAGCGACTTTGTCATGCAGTAAGCAAATACAGCTGCTTTAACTGCCAGAGGGGGGGTGACCAGATTGAACGATATTTTATCACAGGCCGAAATTGACAAACTCATGAATGAACTGATTACTGGGGAAGCGGAAGAGAGCGTTTTTGAAAATAAGGAATCGGTAAAGAATTATGATTTCAAGACGGCCAACCGTTTTACAAAAGAGCAGATCCGGGGGATTAATCTCGTCTTCAAAAATTTTGGACATTTATTGTCCAACTACCTTATGGGAACGCTGAGGGCAAACTGCGACGCAGAAGTAATCTCCATTGAGGAAATGACGTTCAACGAATTCAACAATTCCGTACCGTCTCCGGTCGTGATAGCAATCGTAAATTCGGCGCCGTTTAACGGACCTCTGATTTTGGAAATGTCGAAGGAAATTTCCTATTCCATTATCAGCCGCGTTTTGGGTGGGAAGAAGGAAATAGCCTCGGAAGGCAGGCAGTTTACGGAAATTGAACTTGTCATTATCGAACGGGTATTATGGCAGGTCCTGAAAAATATGGACGAGGCATGGTCTAAGATGATGGAGGTGAACTCCGCGCTTGACAGGGTCGAAACCAGCATGCAGTATGCGCAGATCGTGGACATGAACGAACCGGTGCTTCTGGTCACAATGAACATAACGATGGATAACGAGAGCGGCCTCATCGTGTTTTGCCTTCCGCATCAGGCGCTGGAGCCATTTACAAAGATGTTGAATACGAAATTGCTGTTCACGGGCAATTCAAACCGGAAAATCGTGAGCAATCCGTCCGGAATGAAAGAAAATATCATCAAGACGGATATTACCATCAGTTCTGTTTTTAATCCGACAGAGGCAACTATTCAGGATATCATGAGCCTTCATGTGGGGGATGTGATCCAACTTCAACACAATCTGGACGAGCCTGTTATCGTTAAATATCAACACATTCCGAAATTCCACGCATCCGTTGGAAAGTACCGGAACAACCTTGCCTTAAAAATAATGGATGTGATCAGAGGAGACGAGGAACATGAGTAATTTATCCCAGGCAGAAATAGACGCGATGCTGCAAGGAAAAGCCGCAGATTCTAAAAAACAGACCGGAGAAATAGACATCTCAGCTATTGCCGAAAATGCGAAAAACGACTCCTTTGACATAATGGGAACAGGCGGTACTTCGGAGCAGGAGGATCGGGGCACGGAGGATATCACAAAATATTTCAGCCCGGAGGAAACCGATGCTCTGGGTGAAATCGGAAATATCTGCATGGGCACCTCGGCCACCACGATGAATATGCTGCTTGGCAGAAGAGTAACCATTACAACGCCAAAAGTAGCTCTCTATAATTCGGAAGATCTGCTGGCTTCTTACAAATGCCCGTTCCTTGCCATCAGTGTTGAGTTCGTGGAAGGTCTGTACGGGAAAAATCTATTACTTTTGAAGAATTATGATGCCGCATTGATCACCGATCTGCTGATGGGTGGAGATGGAACGATTGATAAAGATAATTTTGTTCTGACGGACATTCATTTGAGTGCAGTCAGCGAAGTCATGAACCAAATGATGGGTTCCGCAGCGACCGCAATGTCCAATATGATGGGAGACGGTATCAATATATCGCCACCGCAGGTTGCCAAAATGGCGGTGGATGAATGTGTCGATAAGTTTCTTGACGGCGCGACTCCTGTCATTAAAATCAGCTTTGATATGGAGATAGAAGGGCTGCTGAAAAGCAAGCTGCTTCAGATCATGTCGATCGATATGGCAAAGGAATTGATTTCTTCGCTCATGCATTCGGGCGAAGGGGAGGAAGAGATAAAACCCGCTCCTGGACCAGCACGGGTTTTTAACGGACCGGACGCGGCATCCCACGAATCCTGCGCAGGGATTCCCCAGCCAAGAAAAATTGCGGCTGCATCGGCACTCAATAAAAATCCGGATGTGAAATCGGTTAATAAAAATCAAGGGGTGAAATCGGTAAAACCGGTACAATACCAAGCTTTCGACGAACCGGAGAAGGCTTCTCCCCATCAGGATGTCAACATAAAGAACTTTGATCTGATTAACGATATTCCCCTTCAGGTTACGGTGGAACTGGGAAAAACAAAAAAGAATCTCAGCGATATCCTTAACTTGGGAATCGGTTCCATAATTGTTCTGGATAAACAGGCAGGTGAACTCGTCGACGTCATTGTAAACGGCAAACGGATTGCAAAAGGCGAGGTTGTCGTAATCGATGAAAACTACGGAGTTCGGATTACGGAACTGCTCAGCTCTTAACATGGGTGTGGCATTGGTCATACAATGACCATTAATGTTTACATAAATAAGATTATAGAGAGTGATAAACGTGTTTGATTGTGTAGCAAGTCAGCCAATATTCAATACAAAGACAGAGATATTCGGTTATGAGTTGTTATACAGAGCCGGAATGGACAGTACCGAATATGACGGCAAAAACGCAAGCCTCGCTACACAAGACGTTCTGGTTACAGCATTCAGTGACATTGGGATCGAGGAAATCACCAGAGGGAAAAAAGCCTTTGTGAATTTTACGCCCGAGCTATTACTTCACGAGGTCCCTCATATGCTCTCCAATCACATTCTGATTGTTGAGCTCCTGGAAGATATCAGGCCCACAAAGGAGGTGCTGAATGCCTGCAGGAAGCTCAATGAAAAAGGCTATCTGATTGCGCTTGATGACTTTGTTTATAGTGAAGAATACGATCCGCTGATCGATTTGGCTGATATCATCAAGATCGATTTTCTGAATAATGATAAGGGGGAGATCAAAAGACAGGTTAAGAAAATCAACAGCAGACATCGGAAAGTTCTCCTTGCCGAAAAAGTGGAAACCTATGAGGACCTTGAGTTCGCAAAATCTGAGGGATTTACACTGTTCCAGGGCTTTTTCTTCTGTAAGCCGAAAATCACAAACTCAAAATCCATAGATCCTCTTAAGATCAGCAAACTGATGCTTCTCAAATATATTTCGGACCCTGATGTCAGTTTCTATGATTTAGCCAATATCATTAAGCGTGACGTGGTTTTGTCCTATCGGGTGCTGAAGATTGTAAATTCGGCATACTATGGCCTCAAATATTCCGTAAAGGGGATCCTGCACGCGCTTACAATCCTTGGATTAGATGAAATTAAAAAATGGATTTCTCTCATTATTCTCACTGAAGTAAAATCATCCAAGCCGAACGAACTGATCCGGGCTGCGCTTGTCCGCGGTATGTTCATGGAAAAATTGGCGGTTCATTTAAAGAAACGTAAAAACAGGGACGAATATTTCATGGTTGGACTTTTTTCTTTGGCAGAGGCAATTATGGACAGCCCGGTGGAACTGATTTTAAAGCAGAGCCATCTCAGCCCGGAAATCTGCGAACCGCTGATTACCGGAAAAGGAGAAATGGCGGACATTTTAACGATCATCGTAAATATTGAAAAGGCGCAGTGGGATGAAGCTTGGCTGACAGCGGATCAATACGGAATTGACCGAAGAAAAATCAACAAGTTCTATATCGAGTCCATGGTCGGCGCCAATAAGCTGCTGGGTTAATAACGAATCTGGGAAAGGAGATTATATATGCTTGACGACCTGTTTTTTTCGGTTGATCTGCTTAATAAGGGAGTGAGCGCGTCCTGGCTGAGAAACGAGGTGATCGGCAACAATATCGCCAATGTGGATACTCCGGGA
>VSSQ01000975.1_pt1 | contig 12826 bp, 10 predicted proteins | sample 4763081 | NCBI WGS metagenome assembly VSSQ01 (sample SAMN12137344, study PRJNA551015) | bioreactor metagenome | isolation source: SDC9 anaerobic chlorinated ethene degrading culture | place: USA: Knoxville, Tennesee | collected 2015-01-01
TATCATAAGTGTTAGTTGATAAAGCTGATTTCATTTGATTTTTAACACTATATATAGTTGAAAAATTTTCTTTTGTTGATAAATCATTTGCAGTGAAAAAAAGTCTAAATGCTCTATGTGAATTTACAGAATTTATTACTTTTACTAGTTCACCATGAAAATCATAAAGTTCATCATTTATCTCTTCAAATATTTTCTTTTGAGAATCACTATATGTATCTGTAAAAATATTCTTAGATATATTAATTATAATGTAACTAATAGAAGCTGATACACAAATTACTCCTGCAACAACAACGCATAATATCTTAACAAATAGACTATTCTTTATCAGCTTCTTTTTCATTACATTTCACTCTCCCTTGATTTTAATCGTCTGTAATTGCTTGGTGTATATCCTGTTATCTTTTTAAATACCCTACAAAAATAACTATGATCTGAATATCCAACCATATTACTTATCTCTGAAACATAAAACTTGTTTTGGAATAATAAATCACAAGATTTTTCTACTCTGATTCTATTTAAATACTCTGAAAAACCTTCTTTACAATGATTGTTGAAATAATATGATAAATAATAATAATTAAAATTAAATACTCTTGAAATATCGCTTAACTCAAGAGGTTCATTGTAATGCTCATTTATATACTCTAAAATTTCCTTAATTTTTTCTTCTTCAATACTAACTCTTTTAGAAATAATATCTTTAAGTTCTAATATTATTTTATCTATTTCTTTAGTAAAATCTTGAGAATATGAAGTATTATCTATTCTTTTAAAATAACCTTGCCTTAGTTCCTCAGTTTCAATCTTATAATTTTCTAATGTTACCAGAACATTATATAGCAAGTTCTTCACAAGATTCTTAAGCTTATATTCATCCATTTTCAAATTCACAGCATAATTAACATACTCATCTATCATATTAATTGCTGAATTGAATTCCTTATTTTTTATATAGCTTGAATATCTACTAGAATCAAATTTTTCTAACTTTTCTGTAGTCTTTAATTTCTCTGTGTTTAATAATATGTCATTTTTATGGTAAAACTTATGAGACAAATATGGTATAAATTTTTTATTGTAAACTTCTTTAACCTTGTAAATGTTATCAAACTTAGGGGTGATTATAAAAAGAACATTTTCTTTATTTATAATATTCTTCTCAAGATATTTTTCAATATTTTTTTCTATTTCATTTTCTTTGCTTATCTTATAATTAATTATATTTAGAAAGATTTCATCATTGATCATTATCCTTAGATATTTATAGTTCTTATTATTTAAGTAAAAATTCTCGGTTACTATTTTTATTCTTTTTATATCATCTTTATTTCTTCCACAAGCATGCTTTAAATTTATACCAAATATTCTAAAAGAGCTATATGGAAATATATCTATAAATTTATTGCTATCTAATTTAGAATCAAAACCAAGTAAGTATCTTTCAATTAAATTATTGTAATAAACTTCTTCATTTTTAATCAATTCTAAACCTGGAATTCTATCAACTGCCTTTTTTAGTGTTGATAGTAATTGACTTGGATTTAATGTTGGCTTTAAAATATAATCCACTGCTCCATTTAAAAGAGTACTTTTTACATATTCAAAATTATCATAGCTACTTAAAATAATGATTTGTAAATCTGGATAATCCTTTTGTACCATTTTCGAAAAATCAACACCATTTAATATAGGCATAACTATATCACAAATTATAATATCTGGTCTTAAAATTCCAATTAATTCCAAGGCTTCTTGCCCATTGCTTGCTTCTCCAACTATTGTAAAGCCTTCCTTCTCCCACTCAAGCATATGCTTCATTCCTTGCCGCATAATAAATTCATCTTCTACAATTAAAACTTTACAATAACCTCTTTTCATAATACCACTCCTCAAAACCTTCCATACTTTTTTGGAATTTTTTGGACCCCAGGGGTCCAATTAATTGGTCCCCTGGGGTTCAAAAATTTAATTCTTTGATATAATAAAGCTTAAGTTTATATCTTCTTTAGATGAAACTTTATATTGATCATGCACTGGAGCTCCCCAGCTATCATCTCCACCTACACCCATTTGTTTTGCAATTATACGTACCCATGTATAATTAACAGGTGGAAGTTCTTCTATATGCATTGCATTTTCAAGTTCATATGCACTATATGGTAATACACTTAACTCAAATGGTGTATCAACATATTTAAAGAATAATCCTTCATCATTGTTATTTGTAACCTTTACCCATCTTACTTCTGTTCTATTTCCACATTCTTGTGGAATTAAATATCTGGATAAATTATTTAATACTGTATTTTTAAATCTTCCAAGCATTGCGCCATTATTACGATCTATATAATTTTCTTCCGGACCATATCCATAATACTCAAAATTGCTTAATTCTTTTTTAAGCTTAAAATCCATAGAAAATAACGGTAATTCAGGTAATCCTTCAACACCTTCATAGTGTAAATCAACCTTTAAGCTTCCATCTGGAGTCACTGTATAAGTTACTGTATTAAAAGTTTTAACACTAACTGGCATTTCAAATTTATAAGTTAAAGTTATCTTATCTTTTTCTTCTATATATTTAAAATCTACTAATATCTGATGCATTCCTGCTATTTGCCACTGTGCTGTCCTAAAATTATGATTATTTCCCTTATCATTATCTGTTGCTGCTCTAAAGAAGGATGTTCTTGGAACTCTTGTTATATATTCTTTTCCATCATATACAAGAGATATTAAACCAGCTTCTTGTTTAGAGAACATCATTGAAAAGTTTTTACCTGTAACCCCTATATTCACATCACCATGAATTATTTTAAATGTATTTGGGCTGTCTAAAGTGCAAACATTACCATCATCATCTACAATTGTACAAGCTTTACCTTCAATTTTCAATCCTCTTGTTATGCCAGCTTTACTTTCAGCTTTCAAGTCTTTTATTATACAATCATTATTACTAACTATGCTATAAACTCCTTGTCCGAAAGCAACTTCATGTCCCTTTTCTCCCCATAATGTATCTTCACTTAATCTCATAGAAACATTATAAGTATATTCTCCATTTTCTTTTATGTCTGGATAATCTATTTTAATATATTCTTTACTACTTGCCTCAACATCAATTTTTATTGTCTTTTCAAAAACTTTATTTCCTTCCTTTTCTATATACACAACAAAATCATAACAACCTGTACTTACAAATAAATTATCATTTTTTATTGTTACGCCTTTATTATCTGGAGTAAGTTTAACATTTGCATAAAGCTTTTTAACTTCTTGAACCTTTGGAGATATTGTCCTATCTGCATAAATAATTCCATCTGTACAGAAACAGTAATCTGTTGCTCTATCATCAAAGTCTCCGCCATAAGTAAATACTCTTTTTCCATCTTTAATTATTTCTATAGATTGATCTATATAGTCCCATATAAATCCACCTTGATACATTGGATATTTATCTTCAAGATCTGTATATAGCTTCATTCCTCCACAGGAATTTCCCATGGCATGCATATATTCACAGCTTATATAAGGTTTTTTAGGATTATTATTTAAATATTCTTCTATATCTGCTGGTTTTGCATACATTCTACTTTCCATATCAGTTATTTCTTCAAAATCTCTATTCCAAACTACGCCTTCATAATGAACCAATCTTGTATCGTCTTTCTCATGGAAATACTTTGTCATTTCTAAAATATTACTTCCTGCATAAGATTCATTACCACAAGACCATATTAAAATTGATGGATGATTCTTATCTCTTTGAAGCATAGATTCTGCCCTATCAACAACAACATCTCTCCACTCTGGAAGTGATCCTGGCACATTCCACTCTGGATCGCAAGCTCCCATCTTTTGCCATGAACCATGACTTTCTAAATTAGCTTCATCTATTAAATAAATTCCATATTCATCGCAAAGGTCATACCATAAAGATTGATTTGGATAATGAGATGTTCTTACTGAATTTATATTATTTTGCTTTAAGAATTTTATATCCCAAAGCATATCCTCTTCTGTTATTGCTCGTCCATTAACAGAGCTAAATTCATGTCTATTTATGCCTTTAAATATTATTCTCTTTCCATTTAAGTGCATTATATTATTTATCATTTCAAATCTTCTAAATCCAAGCTTTTGTGGAACTATTTCTAATAAATTTCCTTCGCTATCTAAAAGTTCAATATAAAGAGTGTATAAATATGGATCTTCAGCACTCCAAGATTTAATATCACTTATATCTGCACTAAGAGTAACATTAGCTTCATTTAGACTGTCATTTACATCAATATTTTCGAAGCTATAAATTAAATTATCATCTCTATCCTTTAAATAAGCTTTCATTTGGAAATTTTTGGACCCCAGGGGTGTAAATTTTACCAAATTTATATCAACCTTTAGTTTACCATTATTATAGCTATCATCTAAGTTAGCTTTTACAAATAAATCCTTTACATGAAATTCTGGAACTGCATATAAATATACATCTCTAAATATTCCTGAAAATCTCCAAAAATCTTGATCCTCTATCCAGCTTGCACTACTTCTTTTATATACTTCAACTGCAAGTTTATTTTCTCCTTCTTTAAGATATTCTGTTAATTCAAATTCTGATGGGGTAAAAGTATCTTCACTATACCCTACAAAACTTCCATTTAACCAGACGTAAAATGCTGTTTCAACTCCTTGAAAAGATATATATATTCTTTTATTTTTAAGCTCATTTTTTACTTCAAAGAAATTAACATAACTTCCTACTGGATTATAATCCTCTGATATGTGTGGAGGCCTAAGTTCTTCTACTCCATCCCATGGATACATTGTATTTATATATTGGCACTTGTCATATCCTTGCATTTGAATATGTCCTGGGACTTTTATAAAATCAAATCCACTACAGTCATAATCTTCTTTATAGAAATCCTTTATTCTACTTCTTGGATTAACTGCATAAGAAAATCTCCATTTTCCATTTAAACTTTGCTTAAGAGGCATATTATAGCCTAATGCTAAATCTTCTCTATTCTCATAAAACAGATGGTCTGAATGAGCATCTATTCTATTAACTCTAAAAATTTCCGGGTCTGATAGCCAAGCTAAACTAGGTTCAGTAGTCTTATTCTTTTGATTTTGTGTGTTTATTGAATTTAACATAAATCTCTATACACTCCTCTTTATATTAGTATTTTGGTATTTTCTGGACCTCAGGGGACCAATTTATTGGACCCCTGAGGTCCAGAAAATTGGTAATTTTATCCCTTTACAGAACCTGTCATACCAGCAACAAAATGCTTTTGCATTAAGAAGAAGATTAATGCTGTAGGAAGTGTTGCAATTACAACTGCAGTCATAATCATTCCATAGTCTGGGGTATATGATGATCCTAAAGCTGATATAACAAGTGGTAAAGTTCTTTTATCTGGTGATTGTAAAGCTATAAGTGGCCATAAATAATTATTCCAACTAGCCATAAATGTAACTATTGTTGCTGCTGCATAAGTTGATTTCATTGTTGGCATGTAAATTCTAAAGAATATAGCAAATTCTCCAAGACCGTCTATTCTTGCTGCTTCTATTAAATCTTTTGGAAAAGTCTTTGTATTTTGCCTAAAGAAAAATATCAAAAAGGCTGTTGCAATTGAAATAATAATTACTGCTCCATGAGTATTTAATGATATTGTTTTTAGTCCTGGCACATTATTAAGCTTGCTAAATAATCTGAATAAAGGAACTATTAAAGCTGCAAAAGGTACCATCATAGATAGTAATATAAAATTAAATACTTTATCTCTAGTTTTAGTTTTATATACTTCAAATGCATATCCTGCTAGTGAAGAAACTATCATGGCTAAGACTGTTGTAAGAACTGCAATTATTAATGAATTCTTAAATGCTGTCATATATTTAAGATCTGATCCTAAAAGACTTTTTAAGTTTTCAAAGAAATAGCTTCCTGGTATTAAAGTCCCTCTTGTTACATCAACTGATTTATTAGTTATAGCTATAATCATCCAAATAAATGGGAAAATTGATACAAAAGATAAAATAGTTAAAAATGAATATTTCAAAAAATTTATTACTCTGCTTTTTCCACTTTTTTTACTCATCTTTATCTCCTCCTGCTTTTAATTGAATAAATGACAGTATTACTATTATAAGAACTATTACATATGAAATTGCTGCTGCATATCCAAAATTTGGCGAATATTTAAATAATAAGTTATATATATATTGTGAAATAGTTATTGTTGCATTTGCTGGGCCTCCATTAGTTATATTCACAGTTTCATCAAATAATTGTAATGTTCCTATTGTTGAGTTTATTGTTGTAAACAAGATAATAGGCTTTAATAATGGAAGTGTTATACATTTAAATCTCATAAAAGCATTTGCTCCATCAATTTCAGCTGCTTCATATATTGAATCATCAATTGATTGCATTCCTGCTAAATAAAAGACCATATTATAACCTGTCCATCTCCATGTTATTGCTATTATAATTAATAGTCTAGCCCATATAGGATGAGTAATCCATGCAATTGGTTGTGATATCATGTTAATTTTCATTAAAAATACATTCACAAATCCATCTGTTGCAAATAAACTTTTAAATATAATTGAGTATGCTACAAGTGATGTAACACATGGAAGAAATATTGCTGTTCTGAAAAATCCTCTTGCTTTTAATTTTTTATCATTTAATAGAGCTGATATTACAAGAGCTAAAATAATCATGATTGGTACTTGAATCACTAAATATAATACCGTATTAAATAATGCTTTTTTAAATGTTGAATCTGTAAGCATTCTTTTATAATTATCTATACCAACAAAGCTTAAATTATTACCCATTCCACTTTGTAATGATGTTATAAAGGCTTGTATCATTGGATAAAACACAAATACAGTTACTAGTATGATACTTGGTATAACAAATAACCACGCTTTTCGATCTAATTTATAGTTTATACTTCTATTGTTATTACTCCTCTTCAAGTGTACTCCCCCTATACAAGAAATAGCCATTTACTAATTATCCTTTAATAAATGGCTATTTTTTATTATTTATGAATTTATAGACTAATTACCTATTTTTATTAAGTCTGTGATGATATATATTATATTCTGGTGACTTGGAGCCTTCGACTTGGAGCTTGCGAGATCGCAAGGAATATAATATTTATCTCTTATCCTTATTGTGCTACTGCTGATTCAATTTGACCTTGGAAAGTTTTTAATGTTGAATCAATATCTGCTCCATTAACTATAGCTTGAACAGCTTCAGTCATGATATCTTCTATAGCATAAGTGTGTAAACCATAATTTACTGAAGGTACTTTACCTGTCCACTCTGCAAAATCTGCAAATATTTCTTGGCCACCAAAGAATTTATTTGGTTTTGAATAATTTGAAGCTTGCGCTGCTTTATTTAGAGTACTAACTAAAGTTATAGAATCTGCTAAATCGTTCATTAAATCTGCATTTGAAGCAAATGTTTTTCCTAGGAAATCTACTGCCATATCTGTATTTCCAACATTCTTAAGAACATACCAACCTGCTCCTCCTATTGAAGATGCATTAACAGATTTAGAGTTGCTTGCCATTTTAGGGAATGGTGCTATAGCCCATTTTCCACTTTGATCTTCAGCCTTTTTAATTGAAGGTCCAATCCAACAACCAGTAACTACTGATGCAACTTCACCATTATTAAATGCTCCTACAAATTGATCCCAATCTGCTGTTTGCTTTGTTATTCCTGATTTTACTAATTCATTATATATTTTTATAGAATCTTTTAATGCTTGATTGTCTGCAATTGAAACTTTTCCATCAGCATCTGTGTACCATGCTCCTGCACTTTGTAACATCATTCTAATTTGTCCTATATCACTAGGATCTAATGTACACATTGCAACTCCAGTTTTTTCTTTTACAGCCTTACCTATTTCAATGTATTTTTCCCAAGTTAAGTTTTCCATATCTTCCTTAGTGTATCCAGCTTGCTCTATTAAATCTGTTCTATAAAAAGTTGCTGCTACTCCACTATCAAAAGGTACTCCATATAATTTACCGTCAACATAATTTACACCTGTTTTATATTCTGCAAAGTCATCTTTTTTAGCTACTGATGATAAGTCTGCAAATTCATCCTTGTATGCTGTTAAATATCCTTGAATTTTATAATCTTCAATTAATACAACATTAGGAAGTCCTTCATATGATCCTGAGGATAAACTTGTATTTAATTTCGCTACAATATCATCTTGAGCCATTGTAACAACTTCAATTTCTGCATCTGGATTTTCTTTCTTATATATTTCTTTAGCTTTATTTGCTGCTACTATGTTGAAAGATTCATCCCATGCCCATATTGTTATTTTGTTACTTTGGCTGTCTTCGTCCTTATTGCCTGTGCTTCCACTATTACTTCCACAAGCTACTAAACCTAAGCTTAACGTTGCTGCCAATAAAATCGATGCTAATTTTTTGATTTTCATTTAAACCCCTCCATATTAAATTACATGTATAATATTTTATTAGTATTTAACCTCTAACATATATAGTTTACATTTATATAAACTTCTTCTTAAATCAATGCAAACACTTATATGTTACTTTACTTTGTAATGCTTTACACTCTACGTATTTATATTATCACATGATCCTTAATTTAATTTAGAAATATCTTTATGTAAGTTTTTAATATTTTTAGATTTCCTTTTTAAAATAACTGAAATATTACGTAAAGCTTGGACTTTTTTAATAAAATTGGATTTTTTTAGCTTTAATTTACTACCTCTGAGGTCCAAAAATTCAGAAATAAGTAAAAGCGCTTTACAAATCCATTAAAATAAATTATCCTATAAGAGAATTTTAGACATTAACTTTACTTTGAGGTAACTATAATTCTTCAGAGTATTTTTATGCCTAATTTTAAGGAGGATTAAATATGATAGTTGGATCTTTAAAATTAAGAAGATAGTGCACAGATTGTGACTATCATTCAATAGAAGTCATGCTCTGTGCTATTAAACTAATTTGAAATAAAATTTAATAGTATTAAGGAGATTTGACTTATGGAAAAGAAATTAAAAAATAATGAAATTAACAATTGGAAAAAAGTATTGTATATAATATCAGCCGGACAATTTTTTTCTATTATAGGAAGCAGTATGGTTCAATTTGCTATAGTTTGGTGGTTAACAATGGAAACAAACTCTGCAATTGTTTTAACCATTGCATCAATGGTTGGTTTTCTGCCTCAAGCAATTTTAGGACCTTTTGTTGGAGCAATTGTAGATAGAAATAAGCGTAAACTTATTATGATTTATGCTGATATAGCAATTGCAATGGCAACATTAATTTTAATAATTGCATTTTTTATTGGCAGAGAATCTTTAAGTATAATTTATATTGTTCTTATTATTAGATCTATAGGCAGTGCATTTCATATGCCAGCAATGCAAGCATCAATCCCTATGATTGTCCCACAGGAAAATTTATCAGTTGCAGCAAGTGTAACTCAATTTATTCAATCTGCATCTAATATTTTTGGACCAGCTTTAGCAGCCTTTATGCTTGGTTTTGTTTCTATTGAATATGTTATGCTTGTAGATATTATTGGAGCTATAATAGCTTGTATATCAATAGCTTTTGTAAATATACCTAATCCGATAAAAATAGAAAAAGCTAAAAATGAAAGCTTTATTACTGAAGTTAAATATGGATTTAAAGAATTAAAGAAGCATAAAGCATTATTTATATTAACCATAATATTATCAATGGTTGCTGTGATATATATTCCTATAGGATCTTTATTTCCTCTTATTGTAAGTTCACATTTTAATGGAGGAGCTGTTGAAGCTGGATTTGCTGAGATTGCTTTTGCAGTTGGAATGCTTATTGGTTCTACATTAATTGGAATTATAGGAGAACGATACAAAAAGGTAAAAATAATAGGTTATTCTGTCCTGCTATCAGGTATTGCTTTAACTATATCTGGACTACTTCCAAGCAATATATTCATAGGATTTCTTGTTATGTCAGCCCTAATAGGATTAAGCGGACCCTTATATAGTGCTTCATTTTATGTATTAATCCAAAGTTCTATTGAACCTAGCATTTTGGGACGAGTTATTGGAATAGTAAATAGTATAATGTTATTTGCTACACCTATCGGATTATTAATTGCTGGACCAATGTGCGAAATAATTGGAGTAGATAAGTGGTTTTTATTATCAGGAGTATTAACTAGTCTAATTTCTGTAGTAAGCATTTTTAACTCATCTATAAATACTTTTAAGTTATAAAAGTTTTATGAAAATAAGCTTTATAAGCAAATATATAAGAGAGCTCTTAGATGGAGCTCTCTTAATTTTATTGCTGAAATAAATTGAAATTAAGTTGTTTATTTGCTTCTTCAACCTTCATTGGTAATACTTTAGTTATTTCTTCAATATCTTCTTCAGTTATTCCCATCTGCTTCATAACACTTTTATTTAATACATATTTAGTATTCAAACATAATAGTCTTTCATAATATAAAGAACTAATTGAATCTGCTATGCAAAGAATATAAACTTCTTCTTTATAATTTTTAGCCATTAAAGGTGTATGATGATGTGATACAATTTCTTTGATATCTTCAGGTAGTCCCCATTTTTCACATTGCCATTGACCAAATTGCTCATGTGTAGCTCCCTTCATTACTAATCTTTCTGCTATTATTTGATGAATTCCCTTTTGTTGCGCTATTACAACTTCATCAACTATATGTGGAACACATATATCAAGTAATGCTACTCCTAAATCATGAATCAATCCATAAGCAAAATATTTATATTTATCCTTTTTGCCTATCTTTTCAGCCAATAACGTAGCTGAAATTGAAGTACCTAGACAATGTTTCCAATACTTTTCCCTATTTAGCTCCTTTGATCTTCCCATCTCATTAGGAATTAAATACTTTATTAAATATGCTATTATTAACCTTTCAACAGTTTCCATTCCTAAATATACTATTGCATCTGATAAAGACTCTATTTTTCTTGCCAATCTAAAATACCCAGAATTGACATTGCTTAATAATGATTCTCTAAGATTACCACAACTTCCTATTTTCTCCGCAAGATCTTCTATGTTTATGGTATCATAATCACTAATCATATTTATTATATTAGTTATTTCACTACTCATTACTGGTAATCTGTCAGACTTCTCAATGATATCAATAATCTCTAAACCATTCATATTTAATTCCTCCAACACACTCTCATTTTCCCCATATTTAAACCATCTTTTATTAGATTTATCGATTATTATATCAATAACTTAAACTATAAATAAAATCTTCATTTATATATTTACTATCATTTCTTACTATTTTCTACTGCTGCTACTGCTTCAATTTCTACCAATTGATTTGCATATCCTAATACTGTAACTCCAGATAAAGTGCTTGGAACATCATGATTACCAAACTCTTTTCTTATTGCGTCCCATGCAGTTACCAAATCTGCTTGATTTTGGGATGCTACAATAACTCTAGTATATACAACATCTTCTAAATTAGCGCCACATTCTTTCAGTGCTTCTTTCAAATTTTCTACACAAAGTTTTGCCTGAAGCTCATAATCATTCAAATGAGGTACTTCTCCTTCTCTATTAATAGGGCATGACCCCGCTAAAAATACTAAGTCCATTCCGGAAGGTACACGTCCAGCATAAGCATAATCTACTGGAGCTAAATTTTTAGAATGAATTAATGATATTTTTCTATTCATTTTAACTCTCTCCTCTTATTCTAATATTTACGGGAAAATTTATAAATTCATTTTTAAAATGAATTTCATGTTCAATATCATTTTAAAGCTTCTATATTTTTTAAAAAAGATAATAATCATTTCTATATAATCTTTTACATAAAAGCTACCACCCATACAAGAGTGGTAGCTTCTACCTATTTATTCTTTTTATATACAATTTTCTTAATACTACTATCTGAAAGGAAGAATTCTTCAGCTAAACTGCTAATTGATTTTCCAGCTATATATTGCTTTAATATCTTTGCATTTCTATCTTTTATATAATCTCTACTTTTAGATTTTTCACCCCATCTTTTTCTCTTTTCAGGAGGGGAAGGGACATATATATATTGACCTTGAATATACTTTTGAATTTCTTTAACTAAATCATCTGGTAGTATTCTATCACTTCTTACATATTTCATAAAGCTCACTTCCTTAAACCTATTATTTAATTAAGGAAACAAAGCCTGTAGATATATTAATTTATTTATTAAAAGCGACTAAATATATATCTCTGTGCAAATTGTCGCCTAAGCTCATACATACAGACTTTGCGCAGAGTTCTTTAAGCATTTTTCTATCCATGAGATTAATATTCATGATATCACACTCCCTATTTGTACTAAATAAATTATATTATTTATTTATATTATATGCAATTTCTTACTATTTCAACTTATTTAATAGTAATTAGTTGGAACTAAAAAATACTGCATATCCACTTTTAAATAGCACAGTATTTTCTCAAGTTAATTATTTAATTATTATATAGACCAGAATTTCCTAATCTTCAAATCTTGTTTTAATTAAATAAATTGCTTTCTTAATAAATTCCATTAATGCTTCTTTTTTATAATCCTTGTAATATTCTTTCATGACTTCGTAAGGTGGCTTTAAGTTATACATGCTCTTAACTTTATATTTATCCATATTTTCGTTTAACCATTTCAAATTAAATTCACGATTATCAATACAAGAGTTTTCATCTTTTAAATTTTGTAAATATA
>VSSQ01000509.1_pt2 | contig 12810 bp, 10 predicted proteins | sample 4763081 | NCBI WGS metagenome assembly VSSQ01 (sample SAMN12137344, study PRJNA551015) | bioreactor metagenome | isolation source: SDC9 anaerobic chlorinated ethene degrading culture | place: USA: Knoxville, Tennesee | collected 2015-01-01
AGTCCAATTCTGCTTATACTTCTTGGTGCTGCGGCCGGACTAATTATTTACTAATCTCATAAAGATTTACAGTAGCTTTATCCTGTTAGTCTCTTCAAAATACCTGAAATACATAAAGAGTTTGTAGTTAAAATCCTTATTGTATCTTGTTGAGGGATCATAATCAACATAGCTTTCGAATCTTCTGTCTCCCCTTAGATATCTGCTGTTCCACTCCTGTACATATCTTATATTTGCTGACTGCAAATAGTCATTACTGTAGTAATCCTCTGAAACATGATTCGACCTTAGCCAATACTCAAATCCCTGGTCAAAAACAATTAATTCATACTCAGGTGCCCTCTCCAGAATATACATATTCGCCAGCTCTCCCTCAATCTTATTTCCTTCATAATCTAACATAAAAAGAGAGTTGCCCTCAAGCAGATACTTCCCCTCCGGATCTCCTTTTCTATCAGTCAGTATTAACTTCCCTGATAATTTATCATAGCTGAAAATACCATTATCGTGGAATCTCGCACCTTTTCTGCCAAGATAACTCCTTGACAAGTTATATCTCCCCGTCTCGTCAAGAACAATCTCAGTTTTTATTCCTTCACAATCTGCACATGGGACAACACCTCTGTATACCCCTGCCACCTCTTTTAAATCAGCCTTTTTCCCCTCCGTATTTTTCACGATGTTTTTACCTGCTGAGCAGGAGAGAGCCATCATGACAGTTGCAATAATAAACATTAGTTTTTTCATGGCAATTCATATTTAATTCCCTGATAAATTTACAAAAATCGTGCAGTAAAAGCTAAATTTGTGCAATCAACAATATACGCTAAATAACATGAATAATATTATAAAATCATCAATTACCATTGTTTTAATATCTCTTTCTGCAACAATCACAAACATCAACTCATTCGCTCAGAATAATAAGTACAGCACACTTTACTATCAAAGAGCATCCCTTTTTGAAGAGCTCTCTGTTGACAGTAATGATATTATTTTCCTGGGTAACAGTATAACCCACTTTGGCGAGTGGCACGAAATTTTTAACAATCCCAATATTAAAAACCGCGGTATTAGCGGTGATATAGCTCAGGGTGTTTATGACAGGCTCAACCCTATTCTGAAAGGCAAACCATTAAAAATATTTCTGCTAATAGGTATTAATGATGTTTCACACAATTTAACCGCAGATTCAATAGTTAATGCTATAAGGAAAATCTCTTTAAAAATAAAAGAAGCATCCCCTGATACTAAACTTTATATACAGAGTGTAATGCCAGTAAACCCGGCTTTTAACATGTTCCTCAAAGCAACTGAAAGAGGTGATGTTGTAAAAGAGATAAACAAGGGGCTTGAATTATTATGCTCCGATGAAAGCATAACTTTCATAGATATCTACAACTGCCTCACCACTCCCGGAACAGACCTTCTTAATCCGGACTTTACAAATGACGGACTCCATTTAATGGGAGCCGGATATTTAAGGTGGGCAGAAGCAATAAAAAAACACCTGGAGGAGTAAACCAATTCTGTCTCATCTCTGTTATCATAACAAGTGTGAATTGGAAATAAAGAAGCCCGGCACATTAGTACCGGGCTTTGGGTGGAAGATCGGGTTCGAACCGACGACCTCTAGTGCCACAAACTAGCGCTCTAACCAGCTGAGCTACGACCACCATTTTTCCGATTGAATCGGGATGCAAAAATAGACAATTTTTCTTAATTGCAAACAAGAAATATTTAAAATAGAGCGCTTATTGAAAATCGTAAGCAAATAGTTACAATTTAATAGGTGTTATTATCGCTTTTTTTCCTACTTTTGCCGCCGAAAAGCTCTTGACAAGAATTGAATAAAATATATTGAAATTATGGCTCGTGAAATTAAATTTTCTCTGGTTTACAGAGATATGTGGCAATCATCAGGGAAGTATGTCCCTATGGTTCACCAACTAACAGAGATCGCACCTGTAATCATTGATATGGGATGCTTTGATAGGGTGGAGACCAATGGTGGTGCTTTTGAGCAGGTTAATCTACTGTTCGGGGAGAATCCAAACAAGGCTGTCCGCGAATGGACTGCTCCGTTCAACAAAGTCGGTATCCAAACCCATATGCTTGAAAGAGGGCTGAATGCTTTGAGAATGAACCCGGTTCCTGCAGATGTCAGAGAGCTGATGTACAAAGTTAAAGCGAAACAGGGAACAAATATCTCTCGCTCATTTTGCGGTCTGAATGATCCAAGAAACCTTGAGTTATCTGCAAAATATGCTAAGAAAGGGGGGATGATTTCACAAATCGCACTTAGTATAACCTCGTCACCCGTTCACACTGTAGAATACTACATGGGACTTGTTGACAAAGTTGTTGAATTTGGTGCCGATGAGATATGTCTTAAGGATATGGCTGGTGTTGGAAGGCCTGCTTTTCTGGGAAGACTTACAAAAGCTATTAAAGATAGATATCCACATATAGTCGTAGAATATCACGGTCATACAGGCCCGGGCTTCTCTGTTGCATCAATGCTGGAGGTTGCCCGCGCAGGTGCAGATTATCTGGATGTAGCTATGGAGCCGCTATCATGGGGCATGGTTCACCCTGATGTTATTACTATTCAGGCAATGCTTAAAGATGCAGGATTCCTTGTTAAGGATATTAACATGGATGCATACATGGAGGCAAGAAGACTTACCCAAAGCTATATAGATGACTATCTTGGATACTTCATTGATCCGGGTAATAAAGTTATGACATCTCTGCTGGTAGGTTGCGGCCTTCCTGGTGGTATGATGGGATCTATGATGGCAGACCTTAAAGGATTCCACGGAGCAATAAATTCATCTTTGAGAAATCAGGGCAAGAAAGAGCTCCAGCTCAACGAACTTGTAGTTATGCTATTCCAGGAGGTTGAGTATGTATGGCCTAAGCTGGGTTACCCTCCTTTGGTTACACCATTCAGCCAGTATGTTAAAAATACTGCATTAATGAACCTTATGCACATTCTCAAGGGAGAACCAAGGTGGACAACTATTGACAAGGATACCTGGAATATGATACTTGGCAAAACCGGCAAACTCCCTGGTGAGTTGGCTCCTGAAATTGTACAGATTGCTAAAGATAAGGGCATGGAGTTCTATACAGGTAATCCACAGGATGCATTCCCTAATGAGCTTGATAAGTTCCGTAAGGAAATGGTTGAAAACAACTGGGAGCTTGGAGAGGATGATGAAGAGTTGTTTGAGTTTGCTATGCACGAAAGACAGTACAGAGACTACAAGAGCGGCGTGGCAAAACAGCGTTTCAATCAAGAGCTAGAGGCTGCCAAAGCAAAAGCAGGCGCACCTATAGTGGTTACCCGTCCTGTTGTGGAGATGCCTAAAATTGATATTGAAAAGATTATTGAAAAATATCCAAACGCAAAACCAATACAATCACCTGTAAAAGGTCAGATTATCTGGCAATACGACCTGATGGACAAATCTTCTGCTCCAAATATTGGCGAGCCGGTTGAGGCGAATAAGCCGATGTGCTTTGTTCAGGCTTTCTATGGTATGGAGGTTGTAAAACCTTCATTCAGCGGAAAAATTGTAGCCATCTGTGCAAAACACGGAGAGACAATAGCCAAAGGAGAGATTATTGCTTTTGTTGAATAATAATTCTTACAAGTAATTCAAAACGAGGAGGGCGAAAGCTTCTCCTCGTTTTTTGTTTAACTTGCAATGCAACGGGATGAAGAGTAACTGCATCTTATCAATACAATCCGATAATTTAAATAACAGGAATATGAAAAGGAGATTAATGAATTTTATTGTTGTGCTCTTCGCAGGAATTGCACTCGTATCATGTACAAAAGATTCAGCAGATGCAGGAAAGTTTTATCTTGATTATGGTGTAATCGTAGGGAATAAACCGGATTTTAAAATCAAACTTGACAATGGACTTACTCTGATAATTGATGTTAATAAAATACCTGAATTTGCCGTAACAGATGGTCAGAGAGTATTGGTAGATTACACCCCTCTTAATCCGCTTCCGGATGGAGCACAAACATTTGCACCTGTAACAGAGAGCAGGGTAATACTGAACTATTTGTATGACATCCTGACCAAAGACTATCTTGAAGCTTCACAGATAGATACAAAAGAGAAGAGAGACAGTATAGGTTATGACTATATTAATGTCAGAGATGCCTGGATAGGATCAAAATATTTAAATGTGAATTTTGAATTTTACATGAATAATCCAAGCATCAGACATATGATAAATGTAATATATGATGATGTAAGGAGTACAGACAAAGACTTATACTTCACAATGAAGCATAATGCTAAAAATGACGCAAACCATTTCAGGGCATTTGGAAGAGTCTCTTTTGACATTGAAGATTTACTACAGGACATAGGAGCAGGAGAGAGCGCTAACATACATATCCAATGGGATGGATACGATTTCGGAAATCAAAGTAAGACTTTTACTTACAAAAAGTGACCTAGGAGGGATTCAAACCCCCGACCTTCAGAACCGGAATCTGACGTTCTATTCAACTGAACTACTAGGCCGTTAAACGGACCGCAAAGATACATATTTTAAAATTCTCTGAAAAATGTATCTTTGCGGTTCATTTATATATAGAGCAATATATGAAAGCTTTTGTATTTCCCGGTCAGGGAGCACAATTTAGTGGAATGGGAAAAGATCTTTACGACAACAATCCTGTTGCAAGGGAGTTGTTTGAAAGAGCTAACGCAATTCTTGGTTTTAGAATTACTGATATCATGTTCAGCGGCTCCGATGAGCAACTTAAAGAGACTAAGGTCACACAACCCGCCATATTCATCCATTCGGTTATTTTATCTAAATGCATCGATAACTTCAATCCTCAAATGGTTGCAGGACACTCTCTCGGTGAGTTCTCTGCACTTGTGGCTGCAGGAGCTATGAGTTTTGAAGACGGCCTTAAACTGGTTTCTGCCAGGGCAATGGCAATGCAGAAGGCCTGTGAAATAGCCCCGTCAACAATGGCTGCGGTAATAGGGACAGATGACAGTACAGTTGAAAAAATCTGTGCTGAAGCACCCGGTACTGTAGTTCCGGCAAATTATAACTGCACAGGACAGCTTGTAATTTCAGGCGAGATTGAATCTGTAAAATGGAGTTGTGAAAAATTAAAAGAGGCAGGAGCCAAAAGAGCCCTGGTGCTGCAGGTAGGAGGAGCTTTTCACTCCCCTCTTATGGAACCTGCAAGGGAGGAGCTGGCGGCAGCTATTGAAAACACTACATTCAGCATGCCTCTCTGTCCCATTTACCAGAATACCGATGCATTGCCTCACACAAATCCGGCAGAAATTAAGGCAAACCTTATCAAACAGCTTACAGCTCCGGTTAAGTGGAGACAAAGTGTAGAAAAGATGTGGGAAGATGGAGCCAGAGAGTTTGTTGAGCTGGGGCCGGGGAGCGTTCTTCAGGGTCTTATTAAAAAGATTGCACCGGAGAGTATTACCGGTGGATATCAATAATATTCAGTATTATAAAACTTTGAGAAAATTAAATGGCACCTCCTTAAAAGGAAGTGGTCATTTTACTTTTTATTTATAAAATAATTGATTATTTTTGGAGTGAAGTTGATGTAGTATGCCCATGTCACACCAGATAAAATTTGAATTGGATACAGAGACAGAGTTGTCAGCCGGACTCTGTCCGGTGAGTGGTAAAAGTGACCTCATCATTTATGAGGCCGGTAAAGCGGGTCTGCAGTCTTGAATGGATTTGCAGGCCATTTTTGTTTTCAACTCAGAGAGAATTAAATTAATAAACATAAATACTAATAACTAAAAAACCAGTTATGGCAAAAGAAAAAAAATTTATTACCTGCGATGGTAATTACGCAGCTGCACATGTTGCATACATGTTCAGCGAGCTTGCAGCCATATACCCTATCACACCATCTTCAACAATGGCAGAGTATGTTGACGAGTGGTCTTCTTTCGGAAAAAAGAACCTCTTTGGAGAGCAGTTGAGGGTTGTTGAGATGCAAAGTGAGGGGGGTGCAGCCGGAGCACTGCATGGTGCACTTCAGGCAGGTGTTCTCGCCACAACTTTTACAGCTTCGCAGGGTCTCCTGCTTATGATACCAAATATGTACAAAATCGCCGGCGAATTACTCCCAACAGTATTTCATGTTTCTGCAAGAACTCTTGCAGCACAGGCCCTTTCAATATTTGGAGACCATTCGGATGTAATGGCAGCCAGGCAGACAGGATTTGCCCTTCTGGCCTCCTCAAGTGTTCAGGAGGCTCTTGACCTTGGTGCAGTTGCACACCTCGCAACTCTTAAATCCAGAGTGCCATTTGTACACTTCTTCGACGGCTTCCGTACCTCTCATGAGATTCAGAAAATTGAAGATCTTGACCAGGATGCTGTAAAAAAGATGATCAGCGATAAATCTCTTAAGGCATTCAGACAAAAGGCACTTAATCCTGTTAAACCTGTTACAAGAGGTACAGCTCAGAATCCTGATGTATTTTTCCAGGCAAGAGAGGCCAGCAATCCTTTTTACGATGCAGTTCCTGATATCGTAGCAAGGTATATGGGAGAGATTAGCGAGCTCACAGGCCGTCACTATCTGCCATTTGACTATTACGGAGATCCTCAGGCAGAAAATATTATTATAGCAATGGGCTCTGTTTGCGAAACAATCAGAGAGGTTGTTGATATGCAGATGGAGAAGGGTGAGAAAGTAGGTGTTCTTACAGTAAGACTTTACAGACCATTCTCTGCAAAATATTTCTTCCGTGTTCTTCCAAAGAGTGTAAAAAGAATAGCTGTTTTAGACAGGACAAAAGAGCCGGGTGCAGTTGGCGAACCATTATATGTTGATATCAAATCTGCCATAGCAGAAAAGGGTGGCAAAATGCCTCTTATCGTTGGTGGAAGATATGGCCTTTCGTCTAAAGACACCAGTCCTGCACAAATACTTTCAGTTTTTGAAAATCTCAACATGAAAGAGCCTAAGAACGGCTTTACAATTGGTATTGTTGACGATGTAAGCTTTAAGTCACTCCCTTTAAAAGAGGAGATAAGCGTATCTAAAAAAGGTGTAAAAGAGTGTAAATTCTACGGTTTGGGATCAGACGGAACAGTCGGGGCAAACAAGAACACAATTAAAATTATTGGAGAGACTACACCTAAATATGTTCAGGCATATTTTGACTACGACTCAAAAAAATCAGGAGGATATACTTGCTCACACCTTCGTTTTGGAGATACCCCTATAAACTCTCCTTACCTGGTTTCTACTCCTGACTTTGTAGCCTGCCATGTAACATCTTATCTGAATAAATATGATGTATTGAGAGGTATAAAAAAAGGAGGAACATTCCTTCTGAATACCCTTTGGTCAGTAGAGGAGACTGTTGAAAAGCTTCCTGATCACATAAAAGCAACTATTGCTAAAAAACAGCTGAATCTCTATATTATAAATGCTACCCAAATTGCTGAAGATATTGGACTGGGCAACAGAACCAATACTATTCTCCAAAGTGCATTCTTCAAAATAGCAGACATTATTCCATTTGAACAGGCTGTTGCCGAGATGAAACACGCTGCAGAAAAGTCATATGGAAGAAAAGGAGATAAAATTCTTCAAATGAACTATGCAGCAATCGACAGAGGAGCTGAGTATGTTAAAGTTGAAATTCCTACAGAATGGAAAAACCTTACATCCAAATTCCGCCCATCAAGTTTTGACAGACTTGCACCGGATTGGGTAAGAAATGTTGCTGATGTTGTAAACGCACAAGGCGGCAACGATCTTCCTGTAAGTGCATTCCTGCACCTTGAGGATGGAACTATCCCGGCAGGAACAGCGGCATACGAAAAGAGGGGAATTGCAACCCATGTTCCTGAATGGCAGCCTGAAAACTGTATTCAGTGTAACCAGTGTGCCTATGTTTGCCCTCACGCTGCAATCCGCCCATTCCTTATGAGCGAGGAGGAGCAGAGCCACGCTCCGGCAGGTGTTAAAAAGGTAAAAGGCAATGGTCCTTTCAAAGAGTACAGCTTTACTATTCAGGTTACCCCTTATGACTGTACCGGTTGCGGCAACTGTGCCGATGTCTGCCCTGCCAAGAGCAAGGCTCTTATAATGAAGCCATTTGAGACTCAGGAGCACGAGCAGCACAACTTTGATTATATGCACGGAGTTGTTGGTTACAAAGACACAATCCAGTCAAAAACTCAGAATGTTAAGAATCTGCAGTTTGCTCAACCACTGTTTGAGTTCTCAGGCGCTTGCGCAGGTTGCGGTGAGACCCCTTACATCAAGGCTATCACTCAACTTTACGGAGACAGAATGATGATTGCAAATGCAACAGGATGCTCATCAATCTTTGGTGGTTCATTCCCTGCTTCGCCATACACAACCAATAGTTCCGGACATGGTCCTTCATGGGCTAACTCGCTGTTTGAAGATAACGCCGAGTATGGAATGGGTATGCGTCTGGGCTCTGAGAGAGTACGCGACAGAGTTGCAAAACTCATGGCTGATGGACTAGAGTGCAAAGATTGCTCTGCAGAGATGAAAGTACTGTTTGGCGAGTGGATTACAAAACGCAACGATGCCGCTGCTACAAGAGAGATAGCTGACAAGCTTATCCCTATGATTAGCGAATGTGGATGTGCAATTTGCAAAGAGCTCACAATACTTAAAGATTACTTCATTACAAGATCTCAGTGGATCTTTGGAGGAGATGGATGGGCTTACGATATTGGATATGGTGGACTTGACCATGTACTTGCCTCCGGAGAGAATGTTAATGTATTGGTTCTTGATACTGAGGTTTACTCAAATACCGGTGGTCAATCTTCAAAATCCACACCTGTGGGAGCAGTTGCAAAATTCGCAACTTCAGGGAAGAAGATTCGCAAGAAAGACCTCGGCATGATGGCTATGAGTTACGGTTATGTATATGTTGCTCAGGTAGCAATGGGTGCCAGCCACAACCAGCTAATGAATGTCCTTAAAGAGGCCGAGGCTTACAACGGACCATCACTAATCATCGCTTATGCACCATGTATCAGCCACGGTCTGAAGAACGGGATGGGTGCATCACAGCGCGAGGAGAAGATGGCTGTTGACTGCGGATACTGGCAGCTTTACCGTTTCAACCCTATGCTTGAGGAAGAGGGCAAAAATCCATTTACACTTGATAGCAAGGAGCCTGACTGGACTAAATTCCAGGAGTTCCTTAACGGAGAGGTTCGCTACACTTCACTTAGAGCAACATTCCCTGAGGAGGCTGAGACTCTGTTCAAGCTTACTGAAGAGTATGCCAAGAAGCGTTACAACTCTTACAAGAGGATGGCTGAACACTTCTAGAAGTAAAACTTCGATACTAATCAAACACAGGTGCTCCTTTTGGGAGCACCTTTGATAATATTTATGCGAAAGTTTTACTTTGAGGAGAGTGTGGCCAGCACAGCATCAATGATTCGTTTTTCGCGGCCGGCGGTCATGTCGTAAATCTCTTGTGCCTCTGCAACCAGTTTGTCTGCAACGGTACGATCTTTCAGGTCTACAGAGTTTATTCTTACATTCATATAGGCTCCGTAAATGGCAGACCTGATTGCCAAAGCACCAACTCCGGCGTCTGAAACGGAATTTGGGTTACCCTCTTTAACCATCTCCTCAATCAGATCAAATCCAGAGTAAGCAACCTTCATGGTTCTCAGAGGAATCTCTGTTGCATACTGAGTTGCAGCCTGGATAGCGGCACTTCTGGCAGCCTTCTCGGTATCACTATCTTTTGGAAGGCCAAACGCCTCCATGATTTTATTAAATGAGTTTGTATCCTCATCAACCAGAAAAAGCATCTCGTTCATAATTGACTGACCCTTCTCAGCCCATTTTGAGAACTCATCCCATCTGTGGTCCCATCCCGCTTTGTGAGATGAGAGGTTTGCCACCATAGTTCCTAATGCTGCTCCAAGGGCTCCCATATAGGCCGATACAGATCCTCCTCCCGGAGCAGGAGACTCGCTTGCAGTCAGATTTGCAAATCCCTTTGCTGTAAGGTCTATCAGTTTAGTTGCAGATCCCTCTTCCAGCAAATACTCAATAACCTTCTCCCTGGGATCAAATGGTTTAAGATCATCGAGGCCCATTGATTTAACAGCTATCTTAATTATCTCCTCCTCTGCAATACCTGCAGATCTCTGCTGCTTTGCCAGGTAGTGCTTGCCTGCATCAATAAGAACCTTCTTAGGAATTAATCCCACAATTTCACTTCCGGTAACTCTGATCCCTCTTGCAGCAGCCTTTTCAACAACCTCATCAAATGCAATATGTACAGGTGTCTGGGTAATATTGGTAACATTCATGGATACCTGTGCAATTCCATACTCTTCAATAAACCAGCCTATAGCCTTACAACCTTTTAGTGTGCCGGGAATCCAGACATCCTTCCCATTCTCGTCTTTAACCACCTTGCCGGTTATTGGATTTCCTTCTCTCATTTTCCTTCCCTTCTCTCTCACATCAAATGCAATAGCATTTGCTCTTCTTGTTGATGTTGTGTTAAGATTGTAGTTTATAGCAACAAGAAAATCCCTTGCGCCAACTGCAGTTGCTCCAGTAACTGCCACTCTTTCACTAAATTCAGCAGGGCCAAAATCGGGTCTCCACTCTGATGAGCCTACTCTTTTTGCCAGACCCTCATACTCTCCTGCTCTGCAATTTGCAAGATTCCTTCTCTCAGGTTTAAAAGCTGCGCTCTCGTAACAGTATACAGGTATTCCCAGCTCCTCACCCACTCTCTTTGCGAGAGCTCTGGCGTAATCTGCCGTCTCTTCCATTGTAACTCCGGCTATTGGAATAAATGGGCAAACATCTGTAGCCCCCATTCTTGGATGCTCTCCATGATGGTTACGCATATCAATAACCTCACCTGCCTTTCTGATTGCCCTGAAAGCAGCCTCTGATACAGACTCAGGAGAGCCTACAAATGTTACCACTGTCCTGTTTGTTGCTGCACCCGGGTCAACATTCAGGAGTTTAACACCCTCAACCTTTTCAATCTCGTCAGTGATCTGTTTAATCACCTGCATATTGCGACCTTCGCTAAAATTAGGTACGCACTCTATTAGTTTCTGAAGCATTACTTTATAATTTTTCTACTTTATATTAATTTCTACTGAGTAATCATCTCTACACCATCAGGCATTCTTGCCTTAAGAGCATCCTTGTCCATCTCAAAAAAGTGATAAGGGAATACTTTTGCAGGCCTTATCAGCTCAACTGCCTTTATAAACATATCATCACTCATTGTGTAAGGAAGGTTTTTTGGAAGAAAAGCAAGATCAATCCTTCCCAACTCCCCCATTTCAGGAATAATTTCAGTATCCCCTGCTATATAAAGCTTATACCCTGCAAAATCGAGTATATATCCATTTCCCTCACCCCTTGGATGAAACGGAAGCCCGTTATCATTTCTGTTCTCTATATTGTATGCATATACTGCCCTTATTCCTATACCCTCATAATTAAAGGATTCTCCCTGTTTAAGTGCGTTTGCACCATGAATGCTTTTTGCAGCCTCTTCACTTGTTACATAAACTGTTCTTTCTGAATCTATATGAACAAGGGCTTTATTGTCCAGATGATCGTAATGATGGTGCGTTAAAAGTATTAAATCTGCCTTTGGTTGCAGAGAGTAGTCTGCCACCTCGCTGTATGGATCGACGAATATATTTCTTCCCTCCCATTGAATAAGGAGTGAGGCGTGTCCCAGATGCAGTATGGCAATTTCGCCAAGCGGAGTTGAGAATCTTGTCATAGCTTTTTAAATTTTTATTATTACTAAACTGATATCTTAACACCACCTATCCAAATCTGTTCAACCAGAGGAGAGGTAAATGTATAAGGTAAGAAGTCAAGAGAGGGAATATCATTCGTAACAATGAAGTCTGCCCTTTTTCCTCTTGTTATAGATCCGTGATTTTCACTTAAATCCATTGCACAGGCTCCATTAATTGTGACTGCATTAATTATCTCCTCTGTAGTCATTTTATATTTCAGGGCAGCGAGAGCCATCATAAAACGCATATCCCCATATGGTGATGAACCCGGGTTATAGTTTGTAGCAAGTGCAACAGCCATACCACTGTCAATCATCTTTCTTGCCGGAGCATAATCCATCTCCAGGAAAAAAGTTGATCCCGGGAGAAGTGTAGCCATTGTTTCACTATTGCTAAGAAGTTTAAACTCATCGTCTCCTGTAAACTCAAGGTGATCTACTGATATTGCGTTATACTTAACACCTATCTGGACACCTCCGGAAAAGCTCATCTGATTTGCGTGAACTTTTGCCCTTAAACCATATTTCATTCCTGCATTCAGTATCCTGTCTGTCTCCTCAACCGTAAAAAATCCATCCTCGGTAAAGACATCAATAAAGTCAGCCAACTCTTCTGATGCAATTACCGGTATCATCTCATTTATAATTTCATTAACATACTCTTCCCTCCTAACGGCAAATCTTTCCGGCACAGCATGGGCCCCAAGAAAAGTAGTTTTAACGGTTAGAGGAGTCTCCAGACCAATCCTCCTTGCAACCCTGAGCATCTTTATCTCATCATCCGGATTGAGTCCATATCCACTCTTTATCTCTACCGCAGTTGTTCCGTGGTTAATAATCTCCTTTGCTCTGACCAGTGTTTGCCTTAAGAGCTCCTCTTCTGATGTCTCACCCAGTAGTCTGGCCGAATTCAGAATTCCACCACCCCTCGCAGCAATCTCTTTATATGACAACCCTTTTA
>VSSQ01000978.1_pt1 | contig 12800 bp, 9 predicted proteins | sample 4763081 | NCBI WGS metagenome assembly VSSQ01 (sample SAMN12137344, study PRJNA551015) | bioreactor metagenome | isolation source: SDC9 anaerobic chlorinated ethene degrading culture | place: USA: Knoxville, Tennesee | collected 2015-01-01
AAAAAGGGGAGCTGCTTATTATGAAAAAACTCACCGCCAAGCAGCAACAGATTTACGATTTTATTCTTTCCTTTACACAGGAATACGGTTATCCTCCTTCGGTGCGGGAGATCGGAGAGGCGGTTGGGCTTAAGTCCCCCTCCACCGTGCACTTTCACATGAAGGGGCTGCGCTCCGCCGGCCTTATCAGCCAGGCCGCAGGCAAGACGAGGGCTATTACTGTAACCAATGACGGCGCGGTAGCAAGGCGGGACCAGATTCCGCTCTTGGGCAATGTGGCTGCCGGATCTCCTATTCTGGCGGAAGAGTGCGTGGAGGAATACCTCACCTTTGACACCGGGGGACTTACGGGCGAACACTTTGCCCTCCGGGTGCGCGGAGAATCCATGCTCAACGCGGGTATTCTTCCCGACGATCTGGTGATTGTCCATAAGCAGGACAGTTTCCGCAACGGTGATATCGTGGTGGCCCTTTTCGAGGATGAGGCCACGGTTAAGACTTTAAGCCGCAAGGACGGACACACCTGGCTGCTCCCCGCCAACGAGCGCTATGAACCCATCGATGGAGATCATGCCCAGCTTTTAGGCAGAGTAGCAGCAGTGGTGCGCAGATATTAAACGAAACGTTATGAATTTTATTCTCTTTGATACGCCCATTGGGAAACTGGGCCTTTGCCAGCAAGAAAACGCTCTCACCCGTCTCTGTTTACCCGGCGAAGTCGCGCCTTATGCCGTCACTGATGAAACAGCCTTGCTTGCCCTTGGAAGAAACCAGCTGTTGGAGTATTTTGCGGGAAGGCGCAGGGAATTTGAGCTTCCATTTGAAACCGGCGGCACTGCGTTCCAGCGGAAGGTGTGGACGGCGCTTTCGCAGATTCCTTATGGGAAAACCTTTAGCTACGGAGAACTCGCCGCACAAATCGGAACGCCGCGGGGAGCCCGTGCGGTCGGGCAGGCCAACCATCATAATCCTCTTCCAATTTTTATTCCCTGTCACCGCGTAGTAGGAGCGCTCGGCGGCCTTGGCGGTTACGGCGGGGGGCTGGCACTTAAAAAGGCACTTTTGGATCTGGAGTCTCAATACAGTACAAAAGGAGAATCTCAATGACTTTAACGGTGAAAACCATGCGGGATGTGGCCAACCGCTGCTCAAAGGAAATGCATATGCGCCCAATCGCCGCAGTTAAAACCTGCCTGACCGCAATGGGAGTTCTGGTAGGATTGGGTATTCCTTCAAAGAACAAAAAATCAAAAGGGTTTATGGGCGTGCTCCTCTTGGGTGGGACTTATCTTCCGCTTGTCTATACACTCGCGTCGCTTCTTCCCCGTAAAAAGCAAAAATAGAAGGCCTCCACCGGTTTAGTCGGTAGGGACGCCTGTAAAAAGCTTTTTTTCGACAAACCGAAAGAAGGGCCGTGGTACTGATGAGCAGCGCAAGGTGTGCCTTGCGGTTCGTTTCTTCCCGTAAGGCACTGCAATTTACCCTTTTGGCTTTCGGCACTCACCCGCAATGCAAAGTCCAAAAAACTCTTCGCCAGCGGCGAAAAGGGAGCGGGTTTTTTTAAAAAGCAGGAACGCTGTTTAAAAACGGCGTTCCTGCTTTTGCTATATAATTTATTTCTTATCGAAATCCAGTTTATCCACGTATTCGGCGGCGTCCGCCATATAATTTGGCGTTACGTCTTCGATCGTGCCGCTGTCACAGGCGGCTGCGAGTTTGGAATCGATCGGGAGCTTGGCAAGAACCTTGAGGCCCCGCTCTTTGGCGAACTCATCGATATTGCTTTCTCCAAAAACGGAGTGGCGCTCGCCGCATTTGGCGCACTCATAATAACTGTAGTTCTCAACAAGGCCAAGAACCGGAATCTCCATCAGCTCGGCCATCTTCAAGGCCTTGGTCACAATCATTTCTACCAGCGCCTGCGGGGAAGTGACCAGAACAACGCCGTCCAGGGGCAGAGACTGGAATACGGTAAGAGGCACATCGCCGGTTCCGGGAGGCATATCCACGAAGAGATAATCGAGCTCTCCCCAGACTACCTCGCTCCAGAATTGCTGCACCATCTGAGAGACCATGGGGGCGCGCCAAACCACCGGGTCGGTCTCATCCTTTGTAATCAGGTTGAGGGACATGATCTTGATGCCGCTTTTAGTAACGGCGGGGTAGATCCCCTTGTCGTCAAAATCCACGCGGTTGTGGATTCCAAAGGCCTTTGGAATGGAGGGCCCGGTGATGTCGGCATCCATCACGCCCACTTTATGTCCGCGCTGCCGCATGGCGGTGGCAAGAGAGGCCGTAACAAGGCTTTTTCCGACGCCTCCTTTGCCGCTGATCACGGCAATTACCTTTCCGATGTGGGACATTGTGTTGCCGGGGACGAGAAAATCCTCGCGCGTTTTCCGTTCCGTACAGCTTTCGCCGCACGAGGAACAATCATGGGTACAGGATTCGGCCATAAATTGTGCTTCCTTTCTATTGTGAAAACTTATTTATACTTATAATTACCGCCGCCGATAAATTCTCTTATGATGGAGCCTATGGGTACCAGCTGCGGGTCAATGGGTTCAAAATAGTCAAACGCCGAAATAAGGCTTAAAAGTTCGCCCCGCCGCTGGTTTTCTGAGGGAACCGCTTCCAGCATCGGCTTTGCGTAATGCTTCATTACCGGGACTTCATAGCGCAGGGAGGAGTCGAAAACAATGTTCGCCTTACTCTTATAAGGAGAAATATACAGCTTTTCTCCCCGGCGGACGTTTACCCACATATCCAGCGTGGAGGCTATGTCGGTCCCGCGGAAGTTAAAGTCCCGCACCGCCCGCCTCGTGAGGCGCATCCAGGTGCCCTTGAACCGCAGTTCCCGTCCCTCGTAGATATCAGAGCGGGCGGAGATATAAAGCGTTGTAGCCAAAGGATTTCGCCCCGCGATATCGTCGTTGAGCGCGTGAATCCCCTCAAATATGGCGATTTCGTTTTTTCCCAGCCGCAGAGGCCTGCCCCGGGCGTCGTTCCTCATCTGCCTGGTGAACTCATACTTCGGTACGATAATTTCCTCGCCCTTTGCAAGCGCGGCAAAGTGCACGGACAGCAGTTCGGTATCCAGGATTTTCGGGGACTCAAAATCAATGGAACCGTCCTCGGTCCGCGGAGCCGTTTTGGGATTTAGGTTTATAAAATAGTTATCCATGGAAATGGTGTGAGTATTAACGCCGCGCTTTTCCAGCTCCTCCTCAATTTTGAGGGCAGTCGTGGTTTTCCCCGAACCGGAGGGTCCGGAGAGAAGCACGATGGGGCTTCTGGTCATGTTTTTCATAATATGATCGGCAACTGATGCGACCTTTTTCTGAAAATCACAGTCGCATTCTTCCATAAAGCCGACCTTATCCTCCCGGATGCTGGAATTGATCTCTTCTAGCTGATAGGCCATACCAGATTCTCCTTTCCCTCTATGATATGGGAAATACTGCGGATATACTCCTGGGGATATTTGGGGTTTGCATGGCGGAAAATCTGTCTGCCGTCTTCCCAGACCAGCTTGGTAACTCCGCCCGCGCCAAGGGAAAGGATGGAGTGAAGCTCTTCCATCATGCAGATGTTATAGAGGCTTTCGGTCTGCTCCAGGCACCAGCCAACGTTTTCAAAGGAACCCGACATAAATTTCTGCCGGTAGAGGTAATAGGGGCTGTAGCCGCCTGCCCGCAAGGTACCCCAGGCGTAGTCGAGCATTCGGGCCACGTCGCCGCCTTCGGGCAAGGCGTCTTTCTGTTCCATCAGACGGGATCCTTTCTTTAGGGCCAGCGTGTGAACGGTGATATTCTCCGGCTTTAGGGCAAGAATTTTGTCCAGAGAAGCTCGGAAGGTTTCGGGGGTATCCTTTGGAAGCCCCGCGATGAGATCCATATTCATGATGGGGATTCCGGACCGGCGTACCAGCGCGCAGGCGTCCGCGATTTCCGCGGCCTTGTGGGCCCGTCCAATGGCCTCCAGAACGGTATCCTCCATGGATTGAGGGTTAACCGAGATCCGGTTCCCGCCGCCCATCCGTATGGCGGCGAGCTTTTCGGCAGTAATGGTATCGGGCCGCCCGGCCTCCACTGTAAATTCCACACATTCGGAGAGATCAAAGGCAGCGGCAATCCGCCCCATGAGGGTCCGCAGCTGCTCTGCAGACAGCGTAGTGGGGGTCCCTCCGCCGATATAGACCGTCCGCACCAGCCTACCAGCCCGTCTGAGGGCGGCGCCGGAAGCGTTAATCTCAGAATAAAGCACCTCCAAATAGGGCTCCACCAGTCCAAGGGCCCGAGTAACGTCGGCGGAAATAAAGGAACAGTAAGCGCACCGGGTAGGACAGAACGGAATGCCCACGTAGAGGGACACATGATTCGGAGCAAGGGCACGCTTTGCATTGAGCGCTGCCCGGGCACAGTCCATCGCCAGCTCCCGCCGGAGCGGAGAGACCCGGTAATCGCGCCGCAGCATGTCCTCCGCCTCTTTCTCCGTGGCGCCAAGCTCCATGGCTCGGGTGGGCAGCTTAACCGGTCTTACTCCGGACAGCGCGCCCCAGGGGGGCTCCCGACCTAAAAGGCCGGTGGCAGCCCGGTAAAAGGAAAGTTTGATGATATGCTGCAGCGCCCTGTCGGTTTCCACTTTTCCGGCAAGACCCGATAGGCTTGTCCGGCAGGCCCGGCGGCGGGTTTCTCCCATCCAGGTGATCTCCGCTGCCGCAGTCGCCCACCGTTTGCCGAAGGAAAGAGTGAGACGGGCCGTATTGTCGCCGGGCTCCGGAGGCGTCTGGGGATATTCCGGCCGCTCCCCCGGAAACAGGGTCAGCATGGACTGTTCCACCGCGTATTTGTATTCGTGTCCGCGAAAGTAGAGTTTCATTGCTTAGCTGTTCATCGCTTCCCGCATATAGTAATTGCTCTTCCGCTCCCTTTCCAGGGTGGAGAGTCCCTCATGTCCGGGACAGACCCGGAAATCACCGGGAAGCGCGGCAAGCTGCCGGAGGGACGCCATGATCTCATCATAGCTGCCTCCGGGGAAATCGGTACGCCCCATGGAGGAGCGGAACAGAGTGTCCCCGGTGAAAAGGACGTCCTCCACCTGAAGAGTCACGCCGCCCGGCGTATGTCCGGGCGTATGGAGCACCTTGATGGATAGGTTGCCCAGAGGAATAACGTCACCCTCTTTGTAAGAGGCGGTGCGCTCGCCGACGTCTGGCATCAGGGACCCCCGCAGCTTCGACGCGGCAACATCGGCGTCGTGCAGATACACGGGCACCCCGGGAAAAGCGGCTTTCACTTCCTTTACCGCGCCGGTGTGGTCCTGGTGTCCATGGGTAAGAAAGATCGCTTTCAACGGCAACCCGGTTTTTTTCACCTGGCTGATCACCACTTTTGGTTCATCACCCGGGTCCACCAGCGCGCATACGCCCGCCTGCTCATCGCCGAAAACATAGCAATTCGTCCCGATCGGACCAAGCTGCACAACATTGACAAACATAAAACACACCTCACTTTAATCGCTCGCCGTTTGATTTATTCGACTTAAATCTGCCAAACTCCGTTAATAAAACAGGAAATTGTCCCATTCCTGCGGCGGATTTCAGCTATTATAATGTGTGCTGATAGACATTATCATAGTGTATCCGTATCCAAAATAAGTGTTACCGGTCCGTCGTTAACCGAGCTCACCGCCATATCGGCGCCGAATCTGCCATGTTCCACCCGGTACCCCTGAGCGGCGCATTCCGCCATAAACAATTCGTAAAGCGGAATGGCGGCGTCGGGCCTTGCGGCTCCCGTGAATCCGGGCCGCCGCTGGCGGCAGTCGCCATACAGAGTAAACTGGGAAACCACTAAAATGCTGCCGCCTGCCGCTTTCAGATTCAAATTCATTTTGCCGTTTTCATCTTCAAACACCCGCAGATTGCAGATCTTATCCGCAAGTTTAACCGCCTCGCGGACAGTATCCCCCACTCCTATCCCCAACAGGATCAGAAAGCCGCCGTCAATGGCACCGCATACAGTCCCATCAATTGCAACCGATGCAGATGTTACTCTTGTCACTACCGCGCGCATGCTCTCACCTCGTAAAAAATGGAACGGTCTAAGCCCCCTTTGACCACTCGCTTTACCGATAGATAAAAGGCATTCCTCGGGTATACATAGGGTCAAGGTCAAACACCGCGACGTCTCCAGCCGAACATTTTATGTCGGTCACATCCAAAACGGTCTCCATCTTGCCGATACGCCCGATTATACGCACACGTTGTCCGCCGATGCGAACCGCCATCCGCCGCTCCGTCCACCAGCGGTAAATCGCGTCCCAAAACCCACCGCAGCGTGACCAGGCAATCCCCAAACCGTTCTGACTGCCCACCGGGATCACGGCCACCCGGGTCGGCTTCCGAAGCATTACCTGCCGGTAGGTCCCGACGGTATGGCCTTTCGGAAGCCAGCGGATCTCTTCCAAAAACGCCTCGCCGTAGCCGACACGTGTCAGCCCGTCGTCCCTCTTTCTGTCGCCCCGACCCACAAAAGCGGAGCCAACCATCACGGCGTCCAGTGACGCTTCCGTCCTGTGCAGCAGCGCATCGGTACCGGAGGCGTGGACAACTCCTGTCTGAAAGCCCGCCGCGCGGATGGACTCCAGCGCAGAAGAAAATTTCTGAAGCTGGGCCGCGACCGACTTTCTGTTTCGGCCCGACCGGTGAAGCTGGGTGTATATCCCGGTAATCGCCACGTTGGGAAGGTAACGGTACATGGAAAGAAATTTGTCCGGCTCATCCGCAAGGAAACCGCCGAACCCCATGCCGGTATCGATCTGCAGGTGGGCTTCCACCGCGGTGGCACGGGTCTCAGCAAGAGCGTTTAAAGCCACGCCGGTATCATAGGAACCGATGGTACATACCGCGTTTAAATCAACAAGCTGTTCCAGCTCCGCCCGGTCGGTTGTGGAGCGGAGCATCAATATTTCTTCCTCCACAAAGCCTTTTCGCCGCAGAGCCGCGACGTCGCCGGGCTCTGAGACAGCAAAACGGCCAATGCCCACCGAGCGCAATATATCCGCCATCTCGATGAGGCCGGCGCCATAAGCGTCCCCGGTAAGAATAGCGTAAATTTCTGCGGAACCGGCTTTCCCTTTTATCACGTCCGCATTATGTCTGACCGCCTGCTGTTCTATAATCAGCCGCTTCATGTGTTTTCGCCTCCTGATCGGGGGTTATGGGTCAGGGGCCAAGCACTCTTTATATAAAAAGCACCGTCTTCCCGAAGTATACTCCCGCCCACACAATGGTTTATTATACCACTAATCGAGCGCAGCAGTCAATGACAAGCACGAAACCTCCTTTAATCCCGGTTCTCCCTTGCCTTTTAAAATGAAAAATGATACAATATTTTGAAAATCTATTTCCTGTGGAGGAATCATTTTGAATCGAGAGACCAGCCGGATTTCCCCTGAAGAAATATTACGCCAGTACTCTTTCTGCGCCGAGATCAAAGAGAAAAACGCCTCCTTGCCCGCGGCGCCCCTCGCCTTTGTCGACACATACGGCTGTCAGCAGAACGAGGCCGATTCCGAGCGTATTCGGGGCTATCTGGCCGAAATGGGGTACGCGTTCACCGACGACGAGCAGAACGCCGCCGTTATCGTGATCAACACCTGCGCTGTCCGGGAACACGCCGAGCACCGGATCCTGGGCAATGTCGGCGCGCTTACCCATACCAAGCGGAAAAATCCCAATCAGATTATCTGCCTGTGCGGATGCATGATGCAGGAACCCCATGTGGTGGAGAAAGTAAAAAGCTCCTTTCGCCATGTGGATCTGGTCTTTGGTCCCCAGGCCCTTTGGAGATTTCCCGAACTGCTCTGGCGGGTCGAGAAGCGCAGAGGCCGTATCTTCGATATCACCGACGACCCGGGCTCCATTGCCGAAGGTATTCCCGTCGTACGGCAAAACGGGATCAAGGCCTGGGTCTCCATCATGTACGGTTGCAATAATTTCTGCTCCTACTGCATCGTGCCCTATGTCCGGGGCAGGGAGCGCAGCCGGGATCCCGAAACCATTCTCCGTGAGATCCGGGAGCTTGTCGCGTCCGGATATCGGGAAATTACCCTGCTGGGCCAGAACGTCAATTCTTACGGCAAGGATCTGGACAGTGAGATTGATTTTTCCTCACTCCTCCAAAAGATCGACGAGATTCCGGGAGAGTATCTCATCCGCTTTATGACGAGCCATCCAAAGGACGCCTCTCCCCGCCTCTTTGATACCATGGCGGCCTGCCGCCACGTTGCTCCCAATCTCCACCTTCCCTTCCAGGCGGGCAACAACCGGGTGCTTGCCGCCATGAACCGGGGGTATACCCGCGAGGAGTACCTCTCCAAGGTGAAAGCCCTGAGGGAACGCATCCCCGATATCGTGCTCACCTCGGATGTGATCGTGGGTTTCCCCGGCGAGACAACCCAGGAATTTGAAGACACTCTTTGGCTTGTGAGCGAGGTGCGTTTTGACGCGCTTTTTACTTTTATTTACTCCCCGCGGGAGTCCACTCCCGCCGCAAAGCTCCCCGACCCCGCCTCCAAGGAGGAAAAGGCCGCGAATTTTGACCGGCTGGTGAATCTCCAAAACGAGATCTCCGCCACCAAACATAAGGCCTATGTTGGGCAGACCCTTACCTGTCTGGTGGATGGACTTTCTGACGACCCCCGCAACAACCTCAACGCGCGCACGGCGGGCGGAAGGCTGGTCCACCTTACCGGGGATGAGTCTCTTCTGGGGCATTTTGTCCGGCTGAAAATAACAGACGCCGCCACCTGGGCGCTTTTCGGGGAGTTGGCAGAAGAATAAAGGAGGTCCCGTCATGGCAGAAACGACGCCCATGATGAAACAATACCTGAATATCAAGGAACGCTACCCGGACTGTCTGCTTTTCTTCCGCCTGGGAGATTTCTACGAGATGTTTCAGGAAGACGCGAAGCTTGCCTCCAAAGAACTGGAACTAACGCTCACCACCAGGGACAGAGGCAAGCCGGAGGAGGACCGCACCCCCATGTGCGGAGTCCCTTACCACGCCGCGGAATCCTATATCGCCAGGCTTATCGCCAAGGGCTACAAGGTGGCCATCTGCGAGCAGATGGAAGATCCGGCGCTGGCCAAAGGCCTCGTGGACCGGGATATCATCCGGATCGTTACCCCCGGTACGGTCATCGACGCCTCCATGCTGGAGGAAGGGCGCAACAATTATATTTCGGCCGTCTGCCAGGACGAAGAGACGGTCGGCGTTTCTTTCTGCGATCTCTCCACCGGTGAGTTTTCCGCTGCCGCCTTTGCCGGTGAGGACCGCGGGGAACACCTTCGAAACATTCTCGGCGCTTACGCTCCCAGTGAAGCGGTGCTTTCCGGTTTCTCATGGAACGACAGCGCCCTGCGGGACTTTCTGGAGAACCGGCTCGGCTGCCGCTGTGAGAACGCGGGGGAGACGTCTTTTGCTCCCGAGGCTGCCAGGGCGACCTTAACCGAGCATTTAAGCGAAGGAATTGATCTGGCCGGGACGGAGCATGACGACAAGGATTTTGCCACCAGGGCGGCGGGAGGGCTTCTTTTCTATCTTTACGATACCCAGAAAACCGACCTCTCCCACATCACCAAGCTTATATTTAATCTTTCCAAGAATCCACTCTACATGGAGCTGGATCTGAACGCCCGGCGAAACCTGGAGCTCACCGAGACCCTGAGGACCAAGGAAAAAAAAGGGTCCCTCCTGTGGGTGCTGGACAAGACCAAAACTCCCATGGGCCACCGGCTCATCCGCACTTGGATGGAGAGGCCCCTGCTTCATCCCACGCCAATTGCCCGCCGCCAGTCGGCGGTGATGGCGCTGGTGAAAAACGCGATTGTGCGGGAGGAGCTCTCCCGCTGCCTGAGGGAGGTTCCGGACCTGGAGCGGCTTATCGGCCGCATCGTCTACGGTACCGCCGGAGGGCGGGACATGGTCGCCCTGGCCGCGGGGCTTGGAAAGCTCCCCGATCTGCGCAGCCTTCTTGAAAAGGTAAGTTCCCCTCTTCTGGACTCCCTGAAGGAGGAATTGGACGATCTCTACGACCTGCGCACCAAAATTTCTACGGCGCTGGTGGACGAGCCTCCCTTTTCGGTGCGGGAGGGCGGCTTCATCCGGGCGGGCTATCAAGAGGACGTGGATTACCTGCGGGACATCCTTCAAAACGGCAAGGGCATGGTGGCCGCCATCGAGACCCGGGAAAAGGAACGCACCGGCATTAAGACTTTAAGGATCGGCTACAACAAGGTGTTCGGATACTATCTGGAGGTCTCCAAGAGCTACTTCGGTCAGGTACCGGACGACTTTATCCGCAAGCAGACCCTCGCCAACTGCGAGCGTTATATTACCCAGGAATTAAAAGAGATGGAGCATACCATTCTCTCCGCCGAAGACAAACTGACCGCGCTGGAGTTTCAGCTCTTTACCGCCCTGCGGGAGGAAACGGCGGCCCACGTGGCGGCGATCCAGCGCTCGGCGGCGGCGGTCGCGCAGGTGGACGTACTTACTTCTTTTGCCGCGGCGGCCGCGGAAAACAACTACTGCATGCCTGAGGTCGACCTTTCCGACCGTATTGAGATTTCCGAGGGCCGCCACCCGGTGGTGGAGCGGATGCTTAAAAATTCCCTCTTTGTCCCCAACGACACCCGGATGGACGGGGAAGGGAACCTGGTTGCCATCATCACCGGCCCCAACATGGCGGGCAAATCCACCTATATGCGGCAGGTGGCCCTGATCGTCCTCATGGCGCAGATGGGCTCCTTTGTCCCGGCGAAAAGCGCCCGGGTGGGCGTGGTAGACCGGGTATTCACGCGCATCGGCGCTTCGGACGACCTGTCGGCGGGCCAGTCCACCTTTATGGTGGAGATGACCGAGGTGGCCGAGCTTCTGAAACACGCTACGTCCAAAAGCCTTCTCATCCTGGACGAGATCGGCCGTGGCACCTCTACTTATGACGGAATGGCGATTGCCCGTGCGGTGCTCGAATGGTGCGCCGACAAAAAGCGGCTGGGCTGCAAGACCCTTTTCGCCACTCATTATCATGAAATTACCTGTCTAGAAGGTCAGCTCCCCGGCGTGAAAAACTACAATGCCGCGGCAAAGAAGAAAAATGGAGAAGTGGTCTTCCTGCGCAAAATTATTCCGGGCGGTGCCGACCAAAGCTACGGCGTCGAGGTGGCGAAGCTGGCCGGCGTGCCGGGCAAGGTCATAAACAGGGCCAAAGAGATTCTGGAGGAGCTGGAGCGGGAAAACGGCAGGATAGCCGTCGCCCCGGTCGTCTCTTCGGACGCTCAGCTCTCTCTGGAAGATATGGGGGCCTCGGAAGTGTCGGATATCCTGCGCCGCACCTCGGTAGAGACCCTGACGCCCATAGAGGCAATGAATCTCCTCTACAAATTAAGACAAAAGCTTTGATTCCCGGCACGGCAATCATAAAACGGCCTGAAAATTGATCCGACGGAGGCTGCCATGGCAAAAATCAAACAACTTGACCCCCATGTGGCGGACCTGATAGCGGCCGGCGAGGTGGTGGAACGCCCCGCTTCCGTGGTGAAGGAACTCGTGGAAAATGCCATCGACGCCGGAGCCTCCGCCGTGACGGTGGAAATCCAGAACGGAGGAATGACCCTTATCCGGGTCACCGATAACGGCTGCGGCATCGAACCGGAGGACGCTCCCGTGGCCTTTCTGCGCCACGCGACCTCCAAGCTGCGCACTGAACGCGACTTGGAAGCCATCGGGACTCTGGGATTCCGAGGCGAAGCTCTGGCCGCCATCGCGGCCGTCTCCCGGATCACCCTCATAACACGGACTGGCAGCGCGGAGTTGGGGACTTCCCTTACGCTGGAAGGCGGAAAGCTCATGGATCAGGAAGAGGCCGGATGCCCTCAGGGGACGACCTTTGTGGTGCGCGATCTTTTCTACAACACGCCGGCGAGGCTTAAATTCATCAAACGGGATGTCTACGAAGGGGCGGCGGCGCTGGCGGTGGTCCAGCGGCTGGCCCTCTCCCATCCGGAAGTATCGATCCGGTTTCTCCGGGACGGAAAGGAAGAGCTTTTTACCGCGGGAGATGGGGAGCTTCGCACTGCCATGTACAGTGTGCTGGGCCGGGACATGGCGCTCGGTTTTATCTCCGTGAACGCGGAGGGAGCTCCCATCGGCGTCACCGGCTTTGTCTCTTTGCCGGTCTGCTGCCGGGGTACCCGGGGCTATCAGCATTTTTTCGTAAACGGCAGGTATGTGAAATCCCGCGTGATGCAGGCCGCCCTGGAGGAGGCCTATCAGAATCAGAAAATGGTAGGGAAATTTCCCGGCTGCGTGCTGCATGTGCACACCCGTCCGGGCAATGTGGACGTGAACGTCCATCCCACCAAAACCGAGGTCAAATTTTCCTCGGAAAAGCAGCTTTTTGACGCGGTGTACTACGCCATCCTCTCCGCGCTGACCGGGGAAACGCCCCGCCCCGCCGCAGTCCTTCCATCCGCAGCAGCCGCTTCGGTCAAGCGGGATACCGTAACGGCGGATCAGACCGCATTGGTCTTTCATGACGCCATGCACCCGCAGAAGACGGCAAGCGCGCACTTTTCCCAGCCTTCCGCCGGAGTGCGGGCGGCTCCGGCTTCATCGCGGCAGGCAAATCCGCCCGCCGGTTATCCAAAAATAACAGGCGGTGCGCTCTATACCGCTCCAACAGATGAAGCTGAGCGCATCATAACCGGGCTCAACAGGAAACTAAATAGT
>VSSQ01000979.1_pt1 | contig 12799 bp, 14 predicted proteins | sample 4763081 | NCBI WGS metagenome assembly VSSQ01 (sample SAMN12137344, study PRJNA551015) | bioreactor metagenome | isolation source: SDC9 anaerobic chlorinated ethene degrading culture | place: USA: Knoxville, Tennesee | collected 2015-01-01
TGCATATCAGAGAAATATTTCAGATACTTTACCATAAATAGAATTTCTGCTGACCCAGCCGTTTACATGGCCGAGGTTGTTCCCGATTGCGCAAACGCAATATGGATGCTCAGCTTGCCATTATTATAATGGGCACTTATTGTACCGTTCATTTGCTCCGTAAGGGCTTTGGCGATGGAAAGCCCGAGCCCTGTCGATTTTTTCGCAGCCTCGACCGTATAAAAGCGGTCGAACAGCCTACCGACTTGTACCTCGTCAAGCTGCGGGGCACGGTTTTTGAAATCAATCTCCCCTGCTTCGCTCAGCGTAATTTCCAGATCGCCGTCACTGTATTTAACGGCGTTGCCGATAATATTGCCGAAGATGCGGGACAAGGCCTTGCGGTCAAGCCTGCGCTTAACTTTGCATTCCGGCATTGTAATCACCGGTGTGATTCCGCTGCCCTTCAAAGCGGCGTAATAAGCGGAAACGCTTTCCTCCAAAACGCTGTTCAGAGTCATGTCTTCATACCTTAAGTCGTCTGACGCGGATGTGACGACAGAATAGCGGAAAAGCTCCTCCGTAAGCTGCTTCATGGCTTCCGTGCGGTTCTCGATCACGGCAAGATAACGGCTGGCAGCCTCGGTTTTTTCCTCCCGCTTCAGAAGTTCCAGATAGCCGCACATGGCGGTGAGCGGCGTGCGCAGGTCGTGGGAAATATTCGTCACGGCCTCCTTCAGCTCCCGGTCGCCGCTTTGCAAACGTCTTCGCTCTTGCCGAAGCAGGCGAAGCTGCACATTCAGGTCTGCCGCTAGCCGCCGCATGTGGCGGTCGCCGCAGGATATTGCAATCAGGGTGTTGGTGTCGGCATCCAGCCTTGCACCGAGCTCCGCGCGTATTTCATCAGCCGCCCTGTGAAGCAGCGCAATTTTAATCATCAGTACGGCAATAACAATCACAAGAACCGCGCATAACGCGCAAAGCCAGCGCATGGCACACCTCCTATTTAAGGTCCTTTTTTCGGAAGCAGAGAAGGCCGCATACCGTTGAAACAAGCGCTATGATCAGCGAGTACAGCGGCATTAGCCACAGATGCGGCGCTGACAGCGAGGAAATCTCTATGGCCTGACCTGCAGGCAGGAAGTCGAGGAAAAACTGATAAATCTCCCGCTTCATCCCGGTCAGGTATTGCGGGTTTTCTTCCCGTCCCGCCGCGGCGTTGCCCAGGGAATCCGTAAACACATAATTGTCGTAATACCGAGGAGCTTCCAGCCTCGCGTTGATCATTGATGCCACAACAAGCAGCGCGACAATGAAGAGGATGCAAATAACGGCGGCGGTCGCCTTGTTCTGATTCAGCATACACATTAGCGTAAACAGGGCGGCGGTGGCGATAACCATTATGAAGGCGACTAGAATGAGGACGGCCACCGGCCACATGCTCCTCTCGGAAAGTCCAAGCAGCGGAATCCCAAATGCCGCAACGGCTGCAATATAGGAAAGACACATAAAGATTCCCGCAACCGAGCAGGTGATTAAATTGGACAGGTAGACGGCGTTTCTCGCATGGCCGACGATGAGCTTATTTCGGATCGTTCCGTCGCTGTACTCCGTGCCCATAAACAGGCTGCAAAACGCGGCGGAGACGATGCCGATAAAAACCGGGAAGATAAGTGCCAGTTGGTCTGCCGTTGCCGTGGGGTCGTTTATGAGCTTCATAATGGCACCGAATATTCCGGCGGCAAACATAAACGTCATGCCGATCCAGAACACCTTGTCCTTCTTCAAACGGGCAAAATTCGCCGTCAACAGCTTATTCATGTCTGCCACCCCCCATCAGACTGATGTAATAGCTCTCAAGGCTTTCGTTGCGTTCGTGCATTGACAGCACCTCGCAGTTATCTTTACAGAGAGCCATAGTCAGGGATGTGACATTCATTTTTCCGAATACATCGGCTTCGCTTTCCGACACAACGCTGTAATCCAGTCCCATGCCGTCGAGCGTACGGGTCAGCGCCTTTACATCTGAAACGGTCAGCCGGACGCATTTCCGGCAGACCGCTTCAAGCTCGGTGGCGCTTATCTCCTTCACCATCTGCCCGTGGTCGATAAAGCCGTAGTGCGTCGCGAGACGCGACAGTTCGTCCAGAATGTGGCTGGAGATGAGGACGGTGATCCGCCGCTCTCGGTTCAGCTTCAGAATAAGCTCGCGTATTTCGATGATCCCCTCGGGGTCGAGCCCGTTCACCGGCTCGTCAAGAACCAAAAAATCCGGGTCGCCGGCGAGCGCCACAGCAATGCCAAGACGCTGGCGCATACCGAACGAAAAGTCCTTTGCTCTCTTCCTGCCGGTGTTTTCGAGGCCGACCAGTTTGAGAAGATCGGGAATGCCATCAAACGACGGCAGGCCAAGAACGCGGTACTGTTCTTTCAGGTTATCCTCGGCGGTCATGTCAAGATAAACGGACGGGGTTTCCACCACCGCGCCCATTCTGCGGCGAGTCCTCCCAATATCCGCGTCGGTATTTTTTACGCCGTACAGCGCAAAGCCGCCGCACGTGGGGTTCTGCATCCCGCAGATGAGCCGGATGAGCGTCGTCTTTCCTGCCCCGTTTTTGCCGACAAAGCCGTAAATCGCGCCCTTCTCGATGTGCATGGAGAGCCCTTCCAGCGCTTTGAAGCTTTTATAGTGCTTCGACAGGTTTTCCGCTGTCAATACATATTCCATATGAGTGCCTCCTTTGGTTGATGGAAATATGGTAGCACGATATGGTAAAGACAGCGGTTAAGGAAATGGTTAAGATTCAGTAAAGCTTTATTCCTCATGCAGCTTAAATCCGATCCCCCAAACGGCCTCGATGTAATCCTTATCTCCGGCCTCGCGCAGCTTTTTCCGCAGATTGCTGACATGCACTTTCAGGGAGCTTTCCATGCAGTCCGGCGTGTCAAGGCTGATAAGATCCAGCAGCCGGGATTTCGTGACCACCTGAGACGGACTCTGCATGAGCTGCTTCAATATGGCGTATTCCGTTTTGGTCAGCTTGGCCGGAATACCGTTCGCGCTGACACCATGCGCTGAGACATCCATGACCAAATCCTCAAAGGTCAGCACGGAAGCGGTGCCCATAACGGAAGCGTTTCGAAGCTGTACCGCAACACGGGCAAGCAGCTCCTTCATATCAAAGGGCTTTGCGATATAATCCGCCGCGCCGCCCATGAGCAGTTCGACCTTATCGCTCACATCCACCTTGGCGCTGACGACAATAACCGGAATCCCCGCGAGCTTCGGCAATACTTCCTCGCCGCTTAAACCCGGCAGCATCAAGTCAAGAAGTATAAGCTCGGGGCGGTGATTTGACAAAAGCAGCAGCGCCTCCGTGCCGGAATATGCCCGCGAAACGCCGTAGCCCTCCTTAGCGAGCGCCTCCTCAAGCATATTGCCGATGTAAACATCGTCATCAATAATCATTATATTCTTCGAGAAAGTCATTTGTGGGACTCCTTTGGGCTGTTCATTATACTTAAACTAATGGAAATAGCTGAATACTATTTAATTTTAGACGGCTTTCTTTTGATTGCCAAAAGCTTAATCAGATCTTCAAGCATCGAGGAGTCTTCGAGCAGAAACATTACCCATTTCCCATCGTGGTAGGTCGTCGCTCCATCATAAATCCCCTGAACTTCTTCTGAGTAATTTCGCCTGTCTGCTTCGAACTTTTCTCGCTCGTCTTTTCCGAAGACGATCAGAACCCCAAAGGAATTGTCTTTTGCATAAAAAGTGCAAAGCGTTTTCTCTCCGCGTCGGAATTTATACTCATATTTCCATGCTTTTCCGCCGCTGTTCCACAGATGCTCCATATTATATTTATTGTCTATCATCGCACACAGATCAGTCCAGACTTTGAACCTGCCCTCCCCAATAAGCAGTTTCATTTCTTTTATCGAAGGTGTTTTCTCCAACATTATCTGAGCCTCCATTTCGCGCAACACAATTAAAAAATAACTCCCACCATTGTAACGTGGTATGGATTAAACGAAGTTTGTAACAACATTTCAGTTGCCCTCTGTGCTCGTAATCTTTTGCAGAAACGGAAGTCACAATATGTTCAGAATGGTCATCGTGGCTACGGTCTCCGCAGTATTCTCTTCCTCTTTTTCAACAAGGATACATCCGCAGATGGGACATTCGGCTCCTTTGGTATTGAATTCCTTGTCGCAATTTTCACAGTATTTCATGGTACCTTCCTTTCAAATCTAAATTACCCGCTCGATTGAATACCATATATCGGTCATGATCTGCCGCGGTCCGATCAGGGCTCATAATCTTACTTTCTGCATTATCTGTTTGCATAGTAAATATTTTCACGGTTCGCTCATAATACGACTACTCTTTTTTATTCTCTTCCCACCAAAAGCTGAAATTGTTCTTGTACCTGCAATGCACCTTCCGCCTTATAAAGTTCCTTTCGGAACAAACATCTCATCGCCTGGATTTAAAACAATTTCTTTTTCATCGATAATTGCTGTATATTGACCAGAAACAACGACCGTATATTCATCAATGGATGCTGATGGGGTTTGGAAACTTGATCTGTATAGCAAGTCCAAAAGGCCATTTGACTACCGTCATTCGCGGTATAGTAGTAGCCGTCAATATCTTTGGTGTTTTGCTGACCGCTATCAATATGATTTGATTCGTTCTTCATAAACTCCGGAAAATCTTTCATAATTACCTCCAGCTTATAAATAATCAGATTTGTCTTCTTGCCAGACCTATCGGACTCCGGTGATAATCACAGGTTAGTTTCAGCATTATTTTACCATTATCAGATACCAAATGAAAGGCTGATTGCTCAAAATGCAGCAATCAGCCCCGATTTGTCAAATTTCCAGCGTTTCTCCTGGAAGGTATGTTGAAGCCAAAGAATATGGATTCCATATAGTCGCGAATCTCCCGGTTAATTTTTACTTCCAATGTTATTGCCTCCATCTATATTTCAGTTGACAGAAACGAAAACGCGGGATATTCTTGGATCAGGCAGCAGACTAAAATAAATATTACTGGAGGGATACCATCCGGTCGGGGCAGTGAACTGAACCGACTGGAAAAGAAAGTTTGAACGGATAACGATTAAACCGTCTGCCGGTGCAGGCGGTAGTTGTCGTATCTGTTCATCCTTTCCGAAGGTATCTCCCCTTTTATTTTCCGGGGGATACCATTATCGATTGGTATCCCTTTGTTTGCTGCCGAAAAAACTGAAAGGATATTTGTTATGTTTGGAATAGATGATTTAATGGAAACCGACCGCCGCCCCGTTCCCTACGAACCGGGTGAAGAGATGTGGAACGACAGGCACATTTCGATAATGATGCTTAAGGCTCATCTATCCTCCGATACCGACGCGGCAAGCTATACATCCTCTAAAATCCGGGCAATCTGCGACTTCCTGCCCCAAAGAATGCGGGTTAAGGAAGGCTCAGCGATGATTGATTTGGGCTGCGGGCCCGGACTGTACTGCGCTCTTCTTGCCAAAAAAGGTTTCAACATGACCGGTATGGACAGGTCGGAAAACTCCATTCAGTATGCAAGTGAGCACCGCGAGGAGGCAAAAACGCGATATATTTGCGAAAATTACCTGAATCCATTTGGCAATGGAGAATTTGACGCGGTCATGATGATCAGTGAGGATTACGGGGTGCTGAGTCCTGAAAGCAGAAAGTCGCTCCTGAAGAATATTCACACCGCTCTGAAGCCGAACGGTTATTTTGCCTTTGATGTCTCGAGCCTGTCTGCGTTTAGAGCAAGAAAGGAAAACTATGCTCCAAAGTGGTATGCATCCAACCCGGGTTTCTGGAGGCCAAACAGGCATTTCGTACTGGAAAAGACTTTTTTCTATCCGGATATCCCGGCGCTGTGCGATCTGTATTCCGTATTAGACACTGAGATGAAAATCTATCGCGTCTGGCAATCTTTCTTTTCTCCTGATTCCATACAAGCTGAGCTGGAAAACGGCGGCTTCCGGACAGACGCCGTATTGTCAAACCTCTGGGGAGGAGATTACACGGACGATTCTCCTACAATCGGAGTTATCTGCCAAAAGGTTTGAGGCCGTGATTACAGGCCCATCATCTTCTTCGCCACGGGGTCGACCATTTTGATGGTACCCACGAGAATGAGCATATTGAAAATCAGCTCTCCGACGTACGACCAGACCACTGTCATGGGCGCTGCCGTCGTATCCACCGCTGGCGGCGAGGATGCGAAGATGGAGAAGATAACGCAGCCGAGAACAATGACCGCGCCTTTCAGACAGACGGCCGCATAGTTTTTCAGAAAGCTTTTGCCGATGCCCCCTTACTTTTCGTCAGGCGGCCTATTTTATTACCGAACTCTTTATTTACGCTTTTCCGTCTGACTTGAACCGATTGTTTTTCGCCCATCAATATTGCGTCTTCCGTTAGATATACACGCTGACAACGCGGCCATTTTTATTATATATAAGTTCCTGAGTATAGCAATCCGAGCTTAGTTGAGTTAACTTGTGGTTAATTTATTTTTCTATTATTTAATAACCGCTCAATTGTAGAATCGGCGTCAGTCTGATAATATGGTGTCAACGAAGGGCCTTTCATAATATCAGATTGGAAGATGATAAATATGCCGATGAACAGGATTATCAGGGATAAAAGAAAAGAAATCGGACTGACTCAGGAGCAGATCGGGGAGTATCTCGGCGTGTCCACTCCTGCCGTGAACAAGTGGGAGAGCGGGACCACTTACCCCGATATTTCCTTGCTGCCCGCGCTGGCCCGGCTGCTAAAAGTTGATTTGAACACCCTGCTTTGCTTTAACGAAGGGCTGTCGGAGCAGGAAATCAGTCATTTCTGCAAAGAAGTAGCGGATACCATCCGTAAAGTCGATTATGAGCACGGGTTTGCGATGGCAATGGAAAAGATCCAGGAGTATCCAAGCTGTGTCAAACTGATTCATTCGACCGCGATGCTGCTGGACGGTGCTTTAATCATATCCGGAATGAACGCGGCCGACAAGGAAAAATACATTGGTAAAATCATCGGGCTGTACGAGCGGGTTGCCGGAAGTGACGATGATAAGCTTCGCGACGGGGCGATCTATATACTGGCCTCCAAGTATACCGTCCTGGGGCAATATGATAAAGCGCAGGAAATGCTGAATTCGCTGCCGGAACGCACGGCGATGGATAAAGAACAGCTACAGGCAAACCTTTGGATTAAGCAGGGAAAACTCACGGAAGCCGCGGAACTTCTGGAGCGGAAATTGTATCTGATGGGAATCCTCGAACTCCAAATAACCGTAACAAATCTGGCAATCATTGCCGTAAAGGAAGGCAGTGATCAGGAAGCTTCCCATATTGCGCAAGTTGCCCGTGAAATCGCCGGGCTCTTTGGCCTTTGGGATTATTACGCCTATATTGTTCCGCTACAGATTGCCCTTGCGAAAGAGGATGCTGCGGAAAGTGTTTCCCTTATAAAATCCATGCTTGAGGCTGCGTTTTCGCCGTGGGAGATGAACGGATCGCCGTTGTACCGCCACTTTGCGGTGAAAGCTAACTCCTCAAGCTCCGGCACTCAGATACTGCCGGGGCTGCTTTCAGAGCTCGAGAACGATTCAAAATATGCGTTTCTCCATTCAAACCCGGAATTTCAGCAGTTGATAGGACAGTATCGCGCTAAATGCTGATCTTTGCGATTTGCCGCGATGATATGAAAGCCGGAGCATTCTCAAGATTTTGAGAGAACGCTCCGGCTTTCATAATGAAAAACAATTTAAAGAGTCAGCTTATCAACCTCTCCGTTCATGATTTTCGGCAGAAACTGCCGTATTTTATGAGAAGGCCAGTTCCACCACTCGATCTGCTGTAACTTTTGAATGGTTTCTTCGTCAAAACGCTTTCTGATTTCTTTCGCGGGGATTCCGCCGACAACCGCATACGGCGGAACATCCTTTGTCACGACCGCTCTCGTCCCAATGATCGCGCCGTCGCCGATATGGACGCCGGACAAGATGACCGCCTCATATCCGATCCAAACATCGTTGCCGATGACGATATCGCCTTTGTTATCCCACGCGTACGCAACATTCTTTATATCCAGATTCCATTCTTCAAAGAAGATCGGGAACGGATAGGTTGAGAGCGATTTCATCGTGTGATTTGCGCTGGTGAAGAGGAACTTCGCGCCGCAGGCGATGGAACAGAATTTTCCGATCATTAGCCGGTCATGATTGATCGGATAGTGATACAGCACATTGTTCTTTTCAAACAGCCTGGGGTCGGCGACAAAATCGTTGTACATCGTATAATCGCCGACGGTAATATTGGGGTGCGTAATCACATTTTTCAGATAAACGGTTTCGAAATCTCCGGTTCGCGGATAGTCATAATAACCTCCCAAGTTTATTTTTTTATTCAGCTATTCCGGCAGCTGCAATGCACCTTTTCACGTTCTCACCATTCTCTTTCAAAGATCTTCTATCCCAAGGCGTAATTTATAAAAAACTTGAACCCATCCGGGATAATTCAAGTACTCTTTTGAATCGCTGATTCGTTTTAATACCCTTTTGCCGGTTCTCCGATCCAGAATTGCCAGTGTTTTTATAATGTAATTATCGGATGACCGAGCGCTTTCTATTGTGAGATGAAAAAAGCTGCTGTAACGCATCCACGAAATCAGATTCACAATAAGTACAGTTGGTATCCCAATTCGGTTTCAAGCCTTCCACTATATCATCATAGTTCAATAAAGAATCTTCTTTCTGTGCTTCTGAAACATCCCGTTCTTGATGATACATTTCAATCCAAGAAAAGCAAATCATTTCTTTTCCATCTAATCTTATAGACGCTCTGCCGTAAGCATTATGCACTTCATGATAGTAAGTCAGAAAATACATGATTCTGCCTTTTAGAGAATCACATAAGAATCCTTCCGCTTTTATCTTCAGACTTGCCCACGACTTATAATGCTCTTTCATAAATTTATACCTCAGTCAGTAATCTCTCGGGTAACCTCATTTCACCTTCAGCGTCCGCAGATGCGCCTTTGTTTCATCGCCGATCCGGTAGCTCTCAATCGCTTTCTGAATGGCCTTGTTGTGTGTCCATTTCTCCAGGCGCTGATTCTGAATATATGGCAGAGCCGCGTCGTACTGCTTGCCAGCGCCGTCGCGATATACCAGGCGATCATCATATTAATGTAATATTCATCCGACCGGATGCCTGCCACAAGCTCGAGCATCTCTGGCTTGAAATGTTCGTTGAGATAGAAGCTCATCAGCATTCCGATCCCGAAGCGCACCGTGTAGGGTTTATCGGATTCCAGCCAGACTTTGATTTTCTCGTAGAGCTCCGGCAGATGCTTTTTGAAGACCTTCGGTGACATCAGATCACAGGTCGCCCAGTTGTCGATAAACGGCAGGAACGCGTCAACGGCTGTAATGGCGGTGGCATAGTCTTTTATCGTTTCAATCAGGAAACCGTGCAGGTTGTTTTCTTCGTAATACTTATGCGGCAGTATTTTTAAAAACTCCATGGCTTCCGGCGTTTTGGAATAATCCTTCGCGAGCTTCCGCAGGTCGGGCGTGCGGACGCCGATGACGGTCTCTGGGTTTATCGTCGGCATGAGTTTACTCGCGAATTCTTTGTACTTGAGATCCTGCAACTCAAACAGTCGGCGCTGAATGTCTTCTTCTATACTACTTATATCGTTTACCCTTTCGATAAGCAATTATTGTGATAATCAAAGCCTGCAAAACATCTGAGCTTTCAATGATGCTGATAACCAACCCTGAAACGAAGGGCGCTTTTCTATAAATCATTGTCCGTATCGTTTATCAATAGCTCTCAGTATTGAGTATACGATATGCCCAATACCCCAACACGCCAGGTAAAATAACGCTACCTTCCATAATACGGACCAATCAAGTAAGTAAATTCCCAATAGCCAACCCACCCCAAGAGTGCATATTGCCACTAATATTTTTAAGAATGTCTTCACAAAATTACTCTCCCTTTATGATGTTCCAGCCTAATTTCCCTCATGCACAAAAAATTCAGGGATCTCAATGCTTATATTCGCTAATGATATGTGTATCTTTGTCAGATAACACATTAAAAAATCCATACACTCTGAAAACAGGTAAAACGGCATGTACTTCAATCTTACGCCAGACTTCACTTATTAGGTGCAAGCAGCGGAAGTCATTTCTGTGTTTCCTTTGTCTGTCCTTTTATGTAGATGTTTTTGTCAAGCCGCATTATTCCAGCCAGCATCAGCAGCATACCGCCGGTGGCGATCATTAAAAGCCGCATGGACACCGCGTCCGCCAACGGGCCGAACACCGCCATTCCGATGGGCAGGCAGCCGCTGTACATGGCGCTTAAAAAGCCGAACACGCGCCCCTGCATATTCGCCTCAGACTTTTCCTGTATCAGCGTCGTGACGGCGGTCTGCACCATGGTGAGCGCGATGCCGTAAATTACCATAAGCGCCAGATAGACGGGAAAGCTCCGGATCGCACCCATCGTGACGCCGAGCGCGCCGAAAGCGGCAAGACCGACCAGCAAGGTCTTTACCCGGTTGGGGAAACCGCCCCAGGCACCGATGAGGACGCCGCCGGCCGCCATGCCCGCAAAGCCGATCAGTTCCACGAGCGTCAAGTAGAAGTAGCTGTCGCCGTAGGTGCGGCTCACAAACAGCGTCGCGAGAAAACCCGCCGGAACGGCCAGAAAGATAAAGATTCCATAGGAAATCAGCAGCTTCCCGACAAATACGTTTGAGAAGGCATATTTCATGCCCTGTTTCATTTCCGAGAAAACAGAGGGCGTTTCCGCTTTCCGTTCCAGCTTCGGGATGGCAACGCAGGAAAGGATGCCGATGCCGATGGCAGCGGTGGCAATGTCGATAAACAGCGTACTGCGCAGCGTGCCGAACGTCAGAATGGCGCCGGCGGCCGCGGGGGCCGCGAACTGCACCACCGACTGCAGCGTGGCGTTTATTCCGTTGAAGCGCATGAGCTGTTCCGCCGGAACGAGCTGCGGGATCATCGCCCCCACCGCCGGCGTCTGCACACCCGCGCCGAGGGAACGGATCACGGACGCGGCAAGCAGCGCCATATACAGCTTTGTGTCCTCGCCGATGAACGGCATCAGAAGGGCGAGCGCCAGCGTCACGGCGGCGATGACGGAGTCCGACAGGATGATGAGGCGCTTTCGCGGATACCGGTCCGCCCAGACGCCGGAGAAAAACGAAATCAAGAACTGCGGTACGAACGAGCAGATGGTCAGCGCCGATACCCACGCGCCGGATGAGGTCTTGAGCGTCACATACCAGACGATCGCGAACTGCACCAGGGACGAACCGAACAGCGTGATGCCCTGACTGATAAGAAAGGTTATGGTTTTCTTTTTCCATGTCTGCATATATAATCCTCCGTTTCTTTGACACCGAGAATATTAACAAAGAAACGAAGTCTGGTGTCTTACTGGATGGTTTTAAATTTTAACTGCATGGCTGTGAGCAGAGAGAGCATCTCCACCGCGTCTTTGCGTGTGCTTTCCAAAGGAAACTCACTGTATAATAGAATGGCTGTGAATATAAAACTCTTCCTGACTTGGCTGGTATTTTTTCTCCAGGCTTTCCAAACCCTCATCAAAGCGCCCAGCTTCTTTTTCATCTATCTCAAATACAGGGCTTTGATAGTAAACCCATTTTCTCCCGTCCAGGGCCTCCGGTTTGAGTTCTTTTACCATCATTGCCGAAGGATACGTCCCATTTTCAAGACAGACGTTGTACTTTTTGCAACTCTTAAAACCGCGGCTTACATAGTTGTTCGGGTTTCCGAATATGACAATCACATCATAGCCAAGCGCGGCCGCCCGTTCAAAGGAATACTCCATCAGCCTTTTTCCGTACCCTTTTCTCTGATATTCCGGCAAAATGCAAACCGGGCCGAAGGTAAGGATGTCTTTTTCTTCCCCAGCCTCATCAATCAGTTTTGTTTTCGTATACATGATATTCCCGATGATCTGATGATCAGCCTCGATCACCAGATCTAGCTCCTGCAGAAAATCTTTGTGGGATCGCATGACATGAACTAAATAGTGCTCATTGCACCCCGGAATATATAAATTCCAAAAAGCTTTCCTTGTGATTCCTTCTACTCTCTCATAATCTGTTTCTTCTTCATTCCTGATCGAAAGCATTTTGTTCATTTATATACCTCCTATAGTTTACCAAAGACCAGTTTTTGTACTTTTTATTTTGGCTATCTTCTCAATAAATTCCTGTTTTTCTGTTTGTTTCACAAATAGCTCGACGTTTTGACAGTATAGCAATTCTTCTTTATAGGCCTATATTATACATGAATTACCACGAGAAAGCCAGGTTGTCGCTTGATTCCGATTTTTTCCGTTTACTAAGGCATGGAGATAGCCCGCTTATATTCTAGAATACTGAAAATTTCCTTGCCCCGTTTTTCCCAGTATCCAGCAATATTTAATTCGTCCTTGACAATAAATTTTTATTCGATTACCTTTATGACATGGGGTAGCGCCGCCTACGAAATACGAAGGGAAAATGAGTAAATGTATCACGGAAGATTTAAGGGCACGCATTCCAAAGCGGGTTATAAATGGGGCAAGCTGCTTCATGAACACGGAAAAACGCTGGAGCATTGCCCAACATTCACCCCAGACGATGAAATGCGGGAATTCGCCCGGCGGTGCAAAACTGAATACCGAAAATTCTATCCCGAGCTTCTTGACGAAATACAGGGTATTGCGGA
>VSSQ01000980.1_pt1 | contig 12795 bp, 11 predicted proteins | sample 4763081 | NCBI WGS metagenome assembly VSSQ01 (sample SAMN12137344, study PRJNA551015) | bioreactor metagenome | isolation source: SDC9 anaerobic chlorinated ethene degrading culture | place: USA: Knoxville, Tennesee | collected 2015-01-01
CCTCAAACATCGGGCTACCGGTTTTGATAACCCTGTCGGGACGTAAACCTTCCGTCAGCAGGTATTCTCTGGCAATATCACTGTATGTCAAATTTATATCTGCTGTGTGATCTACAATTTTCCGGTTGCTTTCTTCAGGTACACGCTGGTCAAAACAACGGTTACCCGCTTCCATGTGGAAAATAGGGATATGACGTTTTTTCGCTGCTATAGCACACAAACAGGAGTTGGTATCTCCCAACACCAGAAAAGCATCAGGTTGTACGGTTTCCAATACAGGATCAATATTTATCAATATCTGTCCGGCCGTTTCCGTCGCGTTCTTACCCGCGGCATTCAGAAAATAATCCGGTTTCCGCAAACCAAGGTCTTCAAAAAACACTTCGTTCAATTCATAATCATAATTCTGACCGGTATGCACAAGCGTATGTTCAATCGCTTCACTGGCATCTAATTTTTGAAGCACACACGATAAACGGATGATCTCCGGACGGGTGCCAACGACTGTAAGTACTTTTAGTTTTTTCATTTAATTTATTGTCTACAGTCTACGGTCTACGGTCTACAGTCTACAGTCATTTGTTGCATGACCGTTGACTGTTGACCGTAGACTGTAGACCTTTTTAAACTTCCATAAAAAACGTATCCGGTCTCTCTTTATCAAACACCTCATTCACCCACATGACCGTTACCATGTCTGCATCTCCGAGGTTTTCGATGTTGTGGGTATAGCCTACCGGAATATCCACTACTTCTAATTTATCCCCTGATACATAGTATTCAATTACCTCATTTGTATTTATCTTTCTGAAACGAATAACACCTTTGCCACTAACCACCAGAAATTTTTCATTCTTGGTATGATGCCAATGATTACCCTTGGTTATACCAGGTTTTGAGATGTTGACCGACACCTGACCGCGTTCAGGACTCTTCAGAAACTCGGTAAACGATCCCCGGTTATCAACATTCATTTTCAGCAGGTAACTAAATTGATCTTCTGGCAGATAACTCAGGTAGGTGGAATACAGTTTTTTGATAAATCCATCTCCCATATCAGGGACCTGCAAGGTTTCCCTGCTTGCTCTGAAACTATTGATCAGATCTACAATTTCACCCAGTTTGATGGTATGCACCGGAGTGACTTCCGAATAAACCTCAGTATCCGGTTTCCCGTTTTTCAGTTTATCAATAAACGATGCCACTACATCATCCACATACACCAAATTCATCACGACACTGGGGTCGTTCACCTGAATAGGAAGTCCGTGCGCGATATTGTGACAAAAAGTAGCCACAGCACTGTTGTAATTGGGACGACACCATTTTCCGAAAACGTTGGGGAGGCGATATACGAATACCTTTACTCCATAGTCTTTTCCATACTGGAAAATCAACTCTTCTCCGGCCTTTTTACTATGCCCGTAAGGATTATCAAACGCAGCCTGAGTAGAAGAGGTAATCAATACCGGAGCCTTATTTTCGTGTTTTTTAAGTGCTTCAAGCAGTTGAGAAGTGAATCCAAAATTACCGGTCATAAACTCCGTCTGGTCTTTCGGACGGTTGACCCCAGCCAGGTGAAACACAAATTCGCAGGATGCTGCATATCCGTCCAGTAAGGCCGGATCCGTATCCACATCATATTCCAGTAAATCCTGAAACCCCTGATTTTTTAATTCGCTTACAAGGTTTTTACCTACAAAGCCTTTGGCGCCTGTTATGAGTATTTTCATTTTTTTAATGTCAGTGGTCTACGGTCTACTGTCACCCGTCTGTAGACTGTAGACTATAGATTATTATTAACAATATCCAACTTCATCAACAACTCTTTCATCTCCTCTACACTCAACTGCTTCGTATTATGAGAATGGTAATCTTCGATTGTTGCAATTTCTTCCTGACCTTCGATGAAATATTTATCGTAATTCAAATCACGGTTATCTGCCGGGACACGATAGTAACCACCCATGTCCTCCGACTTGGCCATTTCCTCCCGGGTTACGAGGGTTTCATACAGTTTTTCGCCATGACGCGTGCCAATTACCCTGACCGGAGTATTTGTTTTAAACAATTCAGTCAACGCCTTTGCCAATACATCAAGCGAAGCCGCGGGAGCTTTTTGCACGAACAAGTCTCCGTTTTTACCATGCTGAAATGCATACAGTACCAAATCCACCGCATCTTCGAGAGTCATCATATACCGGGTCATATTCGGATCGGTAATGGTAATTTCCTTTCCGCCCTTAATCTGATCGATCCACAAGGGGATAACCGATCCACGGCTGGCCATTACATTACCATAGCGTGTACAACAAATGGTGGTAGCAGCATTCTCTCCGAGCGAACGGGCTTTGGCAATGGCCACCTTTTCCATCATGGCTTTACTGATGCCCATAGCATTGATAGGATAAGCAGCCTTATCGGTACTCAACACCACTACATTTTTAACCCCGTGCTGAATTGCCGAATCCAGCACGTTCTCGGTGCCAAACACATTGGTTCTTACTGCCTGAATGGGGAAAAACTCGCAGGAAGGCACCTGTTTCAGCGCAGCCGCGTGAAACACGTAATCAACACCCATCATGGCGCCATCCACACTACGTTTATCACGGACATCGCCGATATAGAACTTTACTTTCGGATTGTTTAACTGGTGGCGCATATCATCCTGTTTCTTTTCGTCGCGACTGAATATGCGAATTTCTTTGATATCTGTATCGATGAATCTTTTTAAAACAGCATTACCGAACGAACCTGTGCCGCCGGTGATAAGAAGGATTTTATTTTTAAACATACAATGTTACTAGTTAAAATTTAAAACGGGTTGGGTTTATTAGATTTTGAGGGCAAAGTTAATATTTTTATCGGGTTTTACAATATAATAACTTAGTGCGGATCATTCCACCACATCACCATCTCATCACCACCTTTTTAAATAATAATAAAATATTTCATGTCTAATATAGGACACATAAATATTATTTTACTTTTGTCGCCGAAATCTTTACTTAATTTTTTATTGTTTACCAAATGAAATCCTTTATCATGAAAAAGGTTGTTTGTATTGGAGATGACCTTAAATTTAATCAGTTAGTTACGAATTATTTCTCTGAGAATCAAATCCGTGTGATAACCCAAAACGGAAATGTAAAAGCAGAACAGGTTCATTCCTTAGAATCGGACGTTCTGTTGATTGACTTATCTTCGCCGAATGAAAAAATTAAATACCTGCTGGCTAAACAAATCAGGGAGATGTCGGACATACCCGTTTTGTTCACCTCCTCGAAAAAAAACGATGATATTACGCTGAAATCAATCAACTTTCGTCTTGCCGATTTTATCCGGAAACCTGTAGATATGGTTGAAATGGTAGCACGAATGAACAGGCTAATAACATCCACATCAAAATTCAATAACATGAATAAACTCAAATTTGGAGAGGCTATCTTGTTGTTATGCGAACAAACCATTGAGTACAAGGAAAAACGTATTCATTTATCCCGCATGGAGACCAAAATCCTGTACAAACTTTACCAACACCGGAATGAGTATATAGAGCGAAACACCCTGGTTTGTAAAATCTGGGAGATAACTGATTACAAACTTCGGAAAGGTACATTTGGAAATATTCTGTGTAAAATACGCAAAAAAATAAAATGCATTGAGGGTATCTGCATCGACACCCAAATCAGTTCTAAGATTAAACTCATCATACCCGAATAAACAACATTAACAACCCGGATCGTGGTAACGCGTTCCTATTATTAACCCGCCCCGTAAAGACAATCAAAAGGGGGCATAAATTTTATATCTTATGAGCAATTTATTAAAGGCGTGGTTGAAGAACAACCATTTGACAGAAGACCCTAACGACTTCAGTGCAACCGTTTCAGGCATGGGAAGTAAAAACCTGGACGACATCGTGGATGACATTATGAAGGATGGAACTGAAAACAACAGAAACACCATCAAAAACATTGTCACAAGGTTTCAGGAGAAAGCCATGCAACTAGTCCTTTCAGGCTATAATGTCAACACAGGAATGGTTTACATGAGGCCGGTTATCAAAGGTCCATTCTACGACAAGAACTGGAATCCGGAAACAAATTCTGTTTATGTTGCTATAAACCAGGGAATGCAATTACGTCAAGCAATTTCCGACACATCTGTTCAGATTCTGGGAGTACAACCTGACTCAATGGAGATATTCTCTTTGACAAATATGGTAACAGGTTCCACTGATGGTACACTCATCAAAGGACGCAATTGTGAGATAAGAGGTTCTTACATCAAGGTTGTAGGAGAAGATCCAACATGTGGTGTAACGTTAAAAAACACCTCAACACAGGAAGTTTCCAAACTCCCCAAAGATTCAATCGTATTAAATGAACCTTCACGTTTGTTGTTGGATATACCGGAAACTATTGAATCGGGAGAATACGAACTGACAATAACAACACAATATACACGAGCAAATATCTTGCTGAAAGCACCCCGGTCGGTAAGCTTTTCAATTCCGGTTGTAATTTCCTAATCAAGATGTATCTGATGCGCATTATCTAACGCATGGTATGCGCATCAGGCTACGCATGGCATGCGCATTAAGTGGCGCATCACATACATTATTTAAAAGAATGGAGAGACTACAGTTTTTGTAGTCTCTCCATGTTAAATTGACTCACATGAAAAAATCTTTTGTTTACATACTGACTAACCAGCATCACAACGTTCTTTACACTGGTGTTACTTCTAACTTGCAACAAAGAATCTTGCAACATAAATCCGGAGTTCATAAACGCGCATTTACTAAGAAATACCAGGTACATAAATTAGTTTATGCAGAAACGTTTGATAGCATTGTGGATGCAATTGCCCGGGAGAAGCAAATTAAAGGAGGGTCGAGAAAAAAGAAGATTGATTTAATTAATAAGATGAACCCGGAGTGGAGAGATTTAGCAAATGAGTGAGTGCAAACTTTGAAGGGGTTGCTTCGCTGCGCTCGCAATGACGGGACAACAACTTTGTGCGAGCTATCAGGGGGCTGCTTCATGCTTTTTGTCTCAGCCCTCTAGTTAACTAGAGTTGTTTGATAATAACACGGAAGCTTTTTATGAGAATTTGGTGATCCAAAATTACGATTATTACAAAACAACCTTACTGGTTAGATAATCTTTAAAACCATGTATCCTTAATAAATAAACTCCCTGTTGAAAGTTGTTGAGCATAGCTTCAAATGTATTATTCAAGGTGAAATTATGTGTGTTAGAGTAAACAGCCCTACCCGAAAGATCATAAAGAATTATATTCACTTTCTCAGGAATACTATCATGACATTTAATGACAATACATTTCTCATTTTCATTATTAATTAAAGAAATTCCGAAAGAAAGAGGATCTCTCCTTAAGTTTTTATTATCAGTTCTCCTTTTCTCTTTCTCGACCCTAACATAATTTGATGCTGAAGGAGCTTTATCTTTTTGGAAAGTCAGCGCTCTGTACAAATAATTATTAGCACTATCCCTGTACACCTTTAATATTTTTGATTTCACATCGGCATTTGTCAGATTCGACCATTTAATTTTTTTTTCTTTCGAGACCTGCCATACTACACTATCAGCATCACAGTCTTTCAAACTCAATAACAGGGTATTAACATCCTCCATTTCCTCTGCGTCAAGAAATCCGGATTTAAAATCAACAAAATCATTCCAGATTAATTGTGTTTGAATTAGTCCCTGACTGAAATAAAAATTCATGTTGTATGTCTGAAAATACATATTCCCCATTGCGTCTTGTTCATAAGGATAGAACTGAGAACTTACTCCTTTACCCCTATTTGTTGACAACAACTCCTGTACATCAACACTACCATCTGCTCTCTCCTTAACTCCAAAAATACGTGGGCGGTTATCTATGGCCTGACCTTCGGCATTTGATGGTATAATAGTAACTACATCACCTCGCTGGTCATATACATCCACACAATTCCACAAGGCGTTATTGGGGAGAGAGGCTACAATTTCTCTATAATCATTTACAGGATCATTTAGTGAGAAAAAACTATTTCCATCATTAACTATGACACTTGAATTTCCAAACACTATATCACCCACTTTGTATCCTAATTTACTATAATAATTATCCTCAGTAAAAGAGCCAATCATATACCTGACATTCGGTTTCAACTCTCCTCCTGATACTATCGGAGACATATCAGGCCAATAACCATTTTTATTGTAAATATTGCGACTAATTCTAAAGAGTTTTTGAGGAGGAGCAGCTGTATCCATTGACCAATATACAAATCCACGAGTAAACCAAATTGACAACACCCTCCACTCCTGACTCCCCATACCAACATGCTTCCATGTGTTTCCATTGTCATCAGAATAATATATGTGAGAATGTTGATTTAAATCTCCGGTTCCAATCCAGATATGACCAGTATATGGGTCAGTAACAAGAGAATGAATGTGCCTGCAAGCAGGGAATAATGATTTGTCAACTGCCCATTGATCTTTTGAATAAAACGTAAAAACCTTTTCCCATTGAGTTTTATTTATCGGAGAAATTGTTTTTCTATAAACTGAGTGTGGGAATGTGTCTTGCCCTGTTACAGTATAATCGTGAGCAAAAATATGAGTAGTTTGTGATATCGAATCATAAGTATATGAAAATGAATTCCGTATTCCTCTTCCTTTTGTGGTATAATCAAGCATCCAATTCCTTTCATCAACGGAATAAAAAATATCTTTATCATTTCTGATGAAAGAACCAGCAGGGGTTCTTAGATATCCCCAATAATAATCTGTAGATTTTAGCACAAAATCAGACAAGTAATTCCGTGAATTTAAATCTTCTCCAGTTTTGTAAAGTTTATTCTTATATACAAACAAGAGTGTATCTTCTGTCTTTCCAAGAATTGCATATCTTTCATCGATTATCTTTTTAATTTTTAGTTCCGATAAATTAGCAACCCAGGGCACAACAGAGATATAACATGTATCACTTTTGTTGTTAGTCAGATTTCGAACAACAATCCATGCTTTTGTATCCTTCGGGTTGAAATCGGAAGGATAAGTAGCCATGCTATCAGCAGATAGTGAAATATTAGAACTGACAATTAACTCAAAAGGCTCGTTCTTGTCCGGATTTACAGTTACTTTAATAGCCGGACCATTTGCCATCAGTGAGGCATATCTGGGATTAATACCGACCGGATACAAGTGAGGACTAATCAACGAAAAGATGACAAACAAGAAGCACGCTTTCACTATATGCATAGAAACAATTGTTTCTGGATAAAAAACGCAAATCAAACTTTCCGAAAAAGAAACAGGGACAAAAGTAATAAAAAACTTCATCCCTGTATCAATTGTCCAAAATATTTTTCTGGCACTTACTTATACATATATCAAATCTCTATATTACAACATGTTAAAATAATTAACATAAAGAATTATTTTGTTTAAATATTGATCAATTTCACCGTTTCTTCAATATGACCCTTACTCGATGCCCCAAACACAACAGATTGAATATTTTGTTGATTAATAAAATCATAAGCTTCTTTTGCTGGAATTGCTCCCGAAGCCAGCGTTGACATAACCATCAATTGATACTCATCAGGATTATTGTTTTTGGCTGCTTCCATATAACTTTCCACACTTGGTGACATCAGGTAGCCGATTTTATTAAATGACGAACAAACAACCACTTCTTTGATTTCCCATTCTTTCAGTTTTTTCAGTAGATATGGCATATTCTGTGTCAAAATTCCAGGAAGTGCATTGTGTTTCGTTCGGATATAATCACAATACTCTGCGAAAATTTCTTTTGTCCCATATCCCAGAAACAAATCAGTTATAATATTTTGAAGGAAAATAACCTTTACATTCAGGCCTTTGAACATTTTCATTTCCACATCAATCAACATCTGCATCATCTTAATGGCATCCTTGCCCAATACAGCCATACCACCCTTAGCCATCATGCCCAACACACCCATAGCCGAATTATCTTTAAATAAAACTTCATTAATTGCTGGGAAAATTCCTTTCTCAGCAACCATGTTAGCATATTTCTGGGGATAGGGGATAAAGGGATACCAGTTAATATCCTGATATTTACTTTTATTTTCTCTAAAATAATCACAAATATGTTTCGCCCGTTCGTTACTGTTTAGCATAACACCGCGGATACCTGCGTCAAAAGCCATGTCATAAACACGGTATATGTTGTTTACATCAAAGAACTTCTCTGCCAATTGCTGGGCTTTTTCCTGCGACATGTGGTTGATACCAAAAAACTGGTTATCTCCGAATATAATTTTATCAATTGGTTGCATAATTAAAATTTAGCGTTTTGTTCATAATCATTAAATAAATTCTCAATCACTTCAAGGGTTGCAACACCATCGGCAAAAGTACACTGGTTTCGCGCTGATTTTCCCTGAATACAATCCACAAAATGGTAAAGTTGACGGGTAAACTCATTTCCTCTCACATAAAAAGGAACCGGTTTAAAAACATCTGTAATGTACAATGTGTTCCAACCCTGACGCATCTTAAATTGTTCATTCGGTTGATTCAGGAATATCTTAAGAGAATGCTGGTCAGCAAGGATACGCCCCCCTAATCCGAATATCTCCATTTTATTGGTTGGTTTACGATAACTGGTATCACTCCAGTTAACATAAAGTGTTCCACTAATGCCACTTTTATAGATCATGGTTGTTGAAGCAATGTCTTCAACATTCTTTGAATAAATCTGATTCAAAGAAGAACCAGTTATTTTATCCGGTTTACCGATTAAGAAATTCACCAGATCAATCGCATGCGAGGCCATTTCAAAAACAGCTCCTCCTCCACCTTCTCGGGTGGCTCTCCATCCAGACCCCTCATCATTATTTGTGATAGTACAACTAAACATTTCTGATTTAAAGCGGATTATCTTCCCTATTAAACCAGCATCCAATAATTCTTTTACTTTAACAAACACGTCGTTGAAACGATTTACGTAACCCACCTGATTCACTAACTTCGTTCCGGAATACAATCTGGCCAGCTCAGAGGCCTCATCATATCTGGTTGTAAATGGTTTTTCCACAAAAACATGAACGCCTTTTTCTGCTGCTTTTTTCACAATAGGAAAATGCAAATTAGGAGGAGTACACACCAAAATTGCATCTACTTTCGATTCTTCTAATAAATCGTTATAATCTTTGTATGTTTTCACCGGCAGATACTTACTCATCATCGTTAATATTAACGCTGACGGATCTGCAATTGACTCAATTTCCACATCTGGATGACTATTGATGATGGAATAGTGTGTAATTCCCATACGGCCTGCACCGATGATTCCTAGTTTAATCATTATTATTTATTGTTTTTGTTAAAAAGAGATTTAATTACAATTTTAAAAAATGCGGGATAAAAGGTTAAATACCTTTTACCATAGTTTAGGGGGTTCTGAAATGATCGAATAATCCCTTCAAATCCACTGTTGCGTAGCACCTGCGGAGGTCTTTTCACAACACCTGCTCTACAATCAATTGCACCACCGACTCCTAAAAACAGTCTGGCTTTAATTTCTTTCTTGTACTTCAAAATAAACGACTCCTTCTCAGGAGATGGCAGAGCTATGAAGAGCATATCAGGAGCAAAAAGATTAATCTTTTTAATTACCTCATTTTCTTTCTCTCTTGAATAATAGCCATCCTGTCCCTCAATTTCTAAATAAGGATAATCGTTTTTAATATTCTGTATTGCCGTTTGTAATACCGACTCTTTGGCACCCAATATAAAAACTCTATATCGCTCATCTGAAGCAAGTTTTAATAATGCTTCAAATAAATCAGGGGTAGCAACTCTTTCAGGGATTTTATAACCTAAAACTCTTAAAACTAGTACAATTAATGCATTATCTATATTTACATAGTCCGATTCCAAAATTGCTCTTCGGATGGTTTCGTTTCTGGATGCATGAACTACGGTCTCGGGATTAACTCCGGTTATATGAGTTGGGAATGAATTATGTTTAATCTTCTCATTTATTCGCTGAACAAATATGTTCAAATTCCAAATACTAAACTTTACTCCCCAAATTTGAATATTTTCCTTTTCAGATTTTTTCATCTATGAAAGAATTATCGTATTAAATAATCACACTTTGGCTTATTTTGATTGTTCCTCTAAAAGAGATGAATACAGAGTGTTTAATTTTTTTATATATTCATCGATTGAATAATCAGAGGATATAGTCTTATGAGCTTCTTTACTAAGCCTAATTAAAGCTGTTTTATTCTCAAATAATAATAATAACTTTTTCACCAATGATAGTGAATCATTTTTGGGAATAATAAAGCCATTTATATCATCATGAACGACCTCAGGAATAGAGCCTACAGGCGTAACAATTGGAACAATTCCATAAGCCATAGTTTCTAATAATGCATTTGGTAGACCTTCAAAATATGATGGTAAAACAAAAATACTCATTTCTTTAAATATCACTTGTTTTTGCGCATAGTTCAGAACACCAAGATATTCAAACTTATCTCCCAATATTCTTGTACACTCACCAATAAACCAGTCTTTCTCTTCTCCTGTCCCTGCTAGATAAAACTTGAAGCAGTTGTTGTCCTTTATAAAATTAAAAGTTTCAAGTAATTCTTTTAAGCCCTTCTTTTTATCAATCCTTCCAATATACAAAATATTAAACGTGAACACATCATCTGTCATTAAAGAAAGACTCTTTGCAACGTAATTGTTGGACGGAACATAAACTGAGTTTGGCAGCACAACAATCTTATCTAGTTTAATGTTATAAAAACTATTTAAAAAATCCAACTCCTTTCTCCCCAACACAATAATCTTATCCGCAATTCTCAGACTATTTTTTATTAAAATCTTCTGAAAAAGATTAACATCCTCATTTAGACTTAGTGCCCCTCCTCTTAAATGTAACAAGATTCTTTTCCTATATAGTCGTGATAACAAAGTCAGGATGAAATTAATAATTATAGACAGCTCTGATAACGGGTAATTTACATGGGTAATTTTCATATCCCTTGAACGCATTTGCTTGATATATTTAAAAAGCAAGCTTACATTTGAGAAAAACCACTTAGTATTTCTCTTCTGAGCATCATGCTTCCCTACTAAGAAATGATTATACTCAATCTGCACATTTTTTTCAATCAACAATCTTGTTAGGTTAGAAATTCCTCCTACATTCTTGTTTGTATCTAGTGAGGGCGAAGTAATTAGAACTTTGGGCTTCATCTTTATTTAAAATAACTCAACATTTACTACTTGAAGATATCTACACATAAACCAGCTTCTTACTCAAATTGCACAAAACCATTGTCTTTGATTAGATTAGTAAAGTAATATGATCCTTTCGGATTTAGATGCACTAAGTCAGCAAAATAATTATCTTGCATATCTAGACCCGAATAATCCAAGAAAGTCACATCTTGATATTTTTCCTTACAATAGCGTTGCAAAATATTTTGACTATTTCTTTTGACTTTATGTATCGGTGTACTAATAAAGATTAATGTAATATCATTTATATCACAATACTCTTTTATTTTATCTAAATACAGCTTCTCATAAAATGATTCTGCAAAAACGAGCTCGTTGTCGGACCCACTTTTATTTTGAAATTTCTGTTTCTCAACGTTAAAATTATTTCGATTTAAATTAGCATACCCACCAAAAACATTATTTCCTTTCTGGTAATAATATAAAGGACTAAGAATCTGCATGAAAGAATTCAGGACAAAACTTTTGGGTTTCTCTTTTAACAAAAACAAGACATCATAAAAATCAAGTAACGGATAGTAGAACATTAATCTTGATTTTAAGTGTGTGTCATTAAACAACCATCTATCTTCTATATAACTTGCAATATTATGTTCCGAAAAGGACAAGAGTAGTGTATCAATCTGAGGGTTCTTGTTTTTAATCTTCTTTAATTTAAGATAGCTATAAAAATATGAATCTGCGTTGTCTGAGAAATTACAAACGTTATTAAGAAGTTTATCATTAATAGCATATTTCGATTGAGAGTCCCCGAGTATCAATATATTATCAGACTTATCTAAGACAAGTATGTTACTATAATTAATAATCACTGAATTAATTACAGTCAGTACAAGTAAAAGAAATATAACAATAGCACTAATTTTAATGACCTTAAAAACAAAAAGCTTCATATCTTTAGCATTAAAATTGAAAATAAATAAAATCCTGTTGCCCACCACCAAAAACAAATATTGAAAAGATGAGCGTGATGTAAATAATGTTTCTTAGAAATGCACTATTAACTTTTATTCTCCCTTGAAAATCGAGAGCAAATTGGCTATCTCTATTTGACCACTCTGCGATTAAAAGAATAAATATAAAAAATACTGTACTCACATATTGCAATGTTACGTCAATTTCGGGAGGGCTAATTATAGACGAATCAAAAATCCCTGTTAAATACAAATAAGCATGTTCAATGCTCTCACTTCTAAAAAAAATCCAGGCAAAAACTGTTAATGAAAAAGTTATTAACATAGATAGAAGTTCCTTTAGACTGGGAAATAACTTCCCTTTTGCAACAACGTCTATATATCTACGGTTATTTTGACTTAACAACAATGGTAAAAAGTAAATTGCATTTAAGAATCCCCATGCAATAAATGTCCAATTTGCACCATGCCAAAACCCACTAATAATAAAAATAATCATTAGTGTCCGGTAAAGATAAAAAGAAATAGCAAAAAAAAGAGGGAACCTC
>VSSQ01000982.1_pt1 | contig 12768 bp, 14 predicted proteins | sample 4763081 | NCBI WGS metagenome assembly VSSQ01 (sample SAMN12137344, study PRJNA551015) | bioreactor metagenome | isolation source: SDC9 anaerobic chlorinated ethene degrading culture | place: USA: Knoxville, Tennesee | collected 2015-01-01
CTTTTAAATTTAATTATTTATAAAATTCTTGTGTTGCATAGTAAGTGTTTCCTATTTTATAAACTCCAACTCCTATGCTTGAGAAGTTTGAAGAGAGTATATTTGCTCTATGTCCTGATGAGTTCATCCAGTTGTCCATAAATTGAGTTGCTAATTTAGCATTTCCTGATACACCAGAGATATATGCTATATTTTCTCCCCATGCTTTATAAGATACACCATCAGCTTTCATTTGTTCTGTTATTAATTTACCTTCTGGATTAGTGTGATCAAAGTATCCTCTATCGCCCATATCTTTAGACTTTAGTCTAGCATAGTGTTGCATAGTATTGTTATAAGATAGTGCTGGAAGGCCAGCAGCAGCTCTTTCTTGATTCACTCTTGCAAATATAGCTTGTTCTATTTCAGCTATATAACTATCTGAAGCTTCAGCTTGAGTTCCACCAGTAGTAGTTTCAGAAGGGATAACTTCATTATTAGCTGGAGTTTCATTATTTATAGCATCTGGTTTAGTAGTTTCATTTTCTTTTGGTGTTTCAGTTACTTTTTCAGTATCTGTATTACTGTTTTCGGTAGTTGAATCATTTGAAGTATTTTCATTTGAAGCATTTTCTTTTGAATTATCATCTATTTGATTATTTGAATTTTCTTTATTGTCATTTGAATTTTTATTTGATTCATTTAGTTTCGCTTCAACAACCTCTTTGATATTTATTATCTTTGGGTTCTCTGAATTTAGGAAGTAACTTCCTGCACCAACCCCAGTTGTTAAACAACCTGATAATAATATTGCAATTAGTCTTGATTTAATCATATCTAAATTCCTCCTCAGATCGTAAGATTTGTTTGGTTTGATCTGTTGAACATATAGTAACATATGTAGGGGGTGAACCCAATATGAGATGAATAGTAATTTATGAATATTGTAGTACACATAGAAAATATATAAACAAGCAACTTATATTTCCAGATAAAGTTGTTTATAGAATATATATAACATAAATTTAAATTAAAAAGTATATTTTATATGAATGTAATTTAATATTATTTCAAACTCAGAATTATATAATCTTAAAGATATCAATATAAAAATGATCTGGATAAGAAGAGAATTAATATGATTGGAGATTTGAATATTGTTAAAAGATAAACTTAAAAGCAAGTTAAAAAAGATGAGAATTTTTAAAAGAATAAAAAGTAAAAAAATATATAAATGCAAAAAAAATAAGCATAATAAATATAGTATTTCAATTTGGTTAAAATAAATTTAACTTGTATTTAACAATAATTTAACAGAGGATTTTGGGAATAAAATGGAAATTCAACTTGTATTTTTAATATAGAATATTATATAATCACATTGTTAATTTGAGAAGATTTTATTACAATTCATATAATATAATTACATATTTATTATATTATAAATAAAAGTTTTCTATATTATAAATAATGGTTAATGTATTGGAAGGAGATATTTAATGACTATTTCTTTTTTTGAATTTTTAAGACAAGTAGTAGAAAATCCGGCATTATTAATAACTGTAATTTTAACTTTAGGAGTTATTTTAGTAAATGGATGGACAGATGCGCCAAATGCTATAGCTACATGTGTATCGACTCGTGCAATAGGACCTCGTTCTGCAATTTTAATGGCAGCTATTTTTAATTTCCTTGGGGTTTTTGTAATGACTATGATAAATGCTAATGTAGCAATGACAATATATAATATGGTAGACTTCGGAGGTGATTCTGGAAACGCCTTAGTTGCTTTATGTGCTTCATTGTTTGCAATTGTAGTATGGGCAACAGCAGCATGGTATTTTGGAATTCCAACAAGTGAAAGTCATGCTTTAATAGCTGGTATATCAGGAGCTGCAATTGCCCTTCAAGGTGGATTTAGCGGTATCAATGGAGGGGAATGGATAAAGGTAGTTTATGGATTAGTACTTTCTACTGGATTAGGATTTGCTATGGGATGGCTTACTGTGAAATTAATAGAAATTATATTCCGTGGAGTTGATCGTAAAAAAACTAGTAGCTTCTTTAAAGGTTCACAAATTGCTGGAGGTGCAGCAATGGCATTTATGCATGGTGCACAGGATGGACAAAAGTTTATGGGAGTATTTATGCTTGGAATATTTTTAGCTAATGGTCAAGGTAGCGTTGAAAATTTTGTTATTCCAATTTGGCTAATGATACTTTGTTCTTTGGTTATGGGATTAGGAACATCTATTGGTGGATATAAGATAATAAAAGCAGTAGGTATGGATATGGTTAAATTAGAGCAATACCAGGGATTTTCAGCTGATTTAGCAGCTGCTGGATGTCTTTTGGTTTCATCAGTAACAGGAATACCTGTAAGTACTACTCATACTAAAACCACTTCTATAATGGGAGTTGGAGCAGCGAAAAGATTAAGCTCAGTAAATTGGGGAGTAGTTAAGGAAATGCTTTGGACGTGGATTCTTACCTTCCCAGGTTGTGGTCTTATTGGATTTTTAATGGCAAAATTATTTATTGGAATTTTTTAGTGTATAAGTTTTAATGGCAATTAATATTATATTATGTTAATTGTTTAAAAGATTGATTAAAACATACATATAAATATAAAAAAATTTTTACACCTAAAGGAGTAGAGTTAAAAATGGCAAATAAAAAGGGAAATAATTATTTCGAAATGTTAGCAGAATTAGTTGATTATTCTTGTAGCGCAGCTAGTCTGCTTAATGAAACTTTGTCTAATTTTGATATAAATATAATAAAGAACAAAATAGATGAAATGCATGAAATTGAACATACAGCAGATATAAAAAAACATGAAATGATGAATAAATTAGCTAAAGAATTTATTACTCCAATTGAAAGAGGAGATATAATAGAATTAGCTCATGAAATTGATAATGTAACAGATGCTATAGAAGATATATTAGCTAGAATTTATATGTTTAATATAATTAGTTTAAGAGAAGAAGCTTTAGAATTTTCTAATGTAATCATAAAAAATTGTGATGCATTAAAAGGATTAATGAAAGAATTTTATAATTATAAAAAGTCTACGTCAATAAATAAGTTAATAATAAATATTAATGATTTAGAAGAAGAAGGAGATAAATTATATACTAGTTGTATAAGAAATTTATATACTAGTTCAAAGGATCCTATTGAATTAATGACTTGGACTGATACATTTAAGTACTTTGAAAGATGTTGTGATGCTTGTGAAAGTGCGGCGAATCTAGTTGAAAGCGTAATAATGAAAAATTCATAATAAATACATAAGATTATAATATAAGGCTGTTGATTTTCAACAGCCTTATTTATTCCTTCAGTTGGTAAATGCTAATATGTAAGTTTACGTTAACTTTGAGTGAAACCAGAGAATAACAAAACTTACATATAAAATTTTTTACAACTCTAATTCTTCAGCTTCTATTTTATAGTTAAATTCTTTATAAGACTTTTTAATATATGATGCTGAACCTATAAATGTTAAAAGATAACCAATAAATAAGTTTTTCATAAACTCACTTCTAATTGAAGGTTCTGATAGAAAATCTGGGACAGATCTTAATGCATCAAAGAATGTTATTTCGTAAAAACTTTTAAATTCAGAGTAGATGTCTATGGCTAGTGAAATATGATTTGCTACATAAACCATTATAATAGTGATTATAGAAGTAATAATAACACCTGTTATATTTAGCTTTCCACCAAGTAATTGATAGCCCTTAATGCAACATATGGCAATAGCTAGTCCAGCAATTGCGGCTATATAATTCATTTGATATATTAATATCCAAACTATTGAACCAAGTAGAGCACCTATAAATCCACCAACGATTCCACCGATAATATTGTTACCCTTATTTCGAACGCTATTTTGATTTTCACTAATAGTATTTTTAATTTCAAATTGACAGTTCTTACAACAAGGAATGATATTAGCACCTAGTAAAAATGGTGAAACTTCTATGTTTTCTCCACAAGAGCTACAAGAAGTAACTAAGTTGTTCATAACAGAAAAATCTATGAGTTTATTTAATATAGATAATATTATTTCTGGATTTCTATATTTTTTATAGCCTGGATTATATTGAAGTTGAATGCTGTAAGGTTTATAAGAAGCATAATTAAGCTTTTTAAATTCCTTTTTTAAACCATTAAGAAAAGAATTAATATTATCTACCTCAGATTCATTAGTAAGCTTTATAGGAAAATCAATATAATATATATAATTAATTGAGTTAATTGAAACATTATAATCTCTATATAATCCAAATAAGGCTTCTTTCTTATTGATAGGAGTTAACTGTGTTAATTCAGCAAGTCCTAAAAGTAGTTTATCTTTCATATTAAATACCCCTTTCATATAAAATCTTAAAACAATGATGATTATACCAGGAATTGGATTAATTATCAATTAATAAATGTAATATTATAATAAATTTCATTAAAATCATAAAAATATTATACAATTTGAATAATACTAAGTAAGAATAAAAGATTAATTGTTAAGAGCTATAGAATATATATGAATGTATTTTGAACATACTATATTTGTATCAATTTTGAAAGGAGATATAGAATGGAAAGATTACATTGTAAGGTAAATGGAATAGCTAATGAAAATATGAAAACACAGTTAAAAAACTCATTAGAAAAGGTTGAAGGTGTTAATCAAGTTTGCGTTGATATGTCAAGAGGCTCTGTAGAAGTTATTTATAATAAACCAGCTACACAGCAAAGTATAAAAAGCTGTATAGAGAATACAGGTCATACAATTGAATAATTATTAGAAGAAAAAGTAGTATATAATATAATAATGTTATATACTACTTTAGTTATATCTAAAGCCACATATATACTATTTTAAAGAGTTGAAATTACAAATTCCTTAAATATTTTTGCTATAGGTGACATATAAGCATTTTTAAGCCATCCCATATAAATCGTTTTATCTTTAATCTTCTCTTCTATTTTTAATATAGAAACAACGTTTGTGTTTATAATAGGTGTATTAGGAACTATAGATATTCCCGCACCTGCCGCTACTAATCCCTCCAACATACTTGCTTCACTAGGTCTTATTGATATTTTAGGAATATAACCTAAGAACTCAGAGTATGAAATCATCTTATCTTTATTATCTATGCAAAAGGCAACAAAAGATTCATTGGCTAATTCTTTTAAGGATATTTTAGATTTATTTGAAAGATGATGATTTTTGGGAACTATTAATACATATTCTTCTTTTCTTATGGGGATTGATTCAATTTCAGAAGGTATAATGATATTTTCTATACATTCATAAAATCCTAAGTCTATTTTTCTAGATTTTAAATCGCATATTATATTTTGTACTGATTCATGATTAAATTGAAATTTAGTATTAGGATTTTTATTCAAGAAATCACTTATTATAAAAGGCATAAAATATGTTCCTATGCTAGAGGTAGATGAAATAGAAATACTGCCTGTATTAGGATTTGTTATTTCCTTTAATTCTTTTATACCTTTATTTATTTCAAGTAAAGCTGCATTTGTATGAAGTAAAAACATTTTTCCGAATCGTGTAAGCTTAATGTTACGACCATTCTTTTCAAATAAAGGAACTTCTAATTCTTCTTCAAGTTTTGAAATTGCTTTACTTAAGGCAGGTTGACTTACTGATAACAAATTAGATGCAGTTGTAAAGTTTTCGGTTTGTGCTATTGTTTTAAAGTACTCTAATTGTTGTAGATTCATTTTATTCTCCTTAATTAAATAACATAGGCATTTTTCAAGTTATATTGATAGTATAATAACTATAACTATTAGTTATGATTTTATGAAAAATATCAATTAGACATATGTAACTTTTGGATGATATAATCACAATATAAGCTTTTGAATTAAACTAATAATATAAAATAATTATAAAATTAATTTATAGTTATGTCAAAATAAAGTGGGGGAATATATTATGATGAAAGTAGATAAAGAAAAATGTATTGGATGTAGTTTATGTGTTAATGATTGTATTGTAAGAGATATAAATCTAGTTAATGGAAAAGCAAATATAAATAATATAACGTGCATTAAATGCGGACACTGTATAGCGGTTTGTCCTAGGAATGCAGTTTCAACAAATGAATATAAAATGGAAGATGTGAAAGAATACAATAAAGAAGAGTTTGAAGTCAATGAAGAAAATTTACTTAATTTCATTAAGTTTAGACGAAGTATAAGAAATTTTAAAGATAAAGATGTAGAAAATGAAAAACTTCAAAAAATAATAGAAGCTGGTAGATTTACTCAAACAGGAAGTAATAGTCAAGATGTTTCTTATGTGGTTATAAAAAATGGAATTGATAAACTAAGAGAAATGATCTTGGAAAGTTTAAGTCAAATGGGACAAGAATTACTAAATAACTTAAATGAAGAAACTATAAAATTTAAAACTTATGCAGAAATGTGGGTAAAAATGTATGAAGATTATAAAGTAAATCCTAAAAAGGGAGACAGAGTATTCTTTAATGCACCAGCAGTAGTACTTGTGATATCTAACTCTCAAGTAAATGGTGCACTTGCATCTTCAAATATGGAACTTATGACTAATGCTTTGGGACTTGGAACGTTCTTTAGTGGATTCTTTATAAGGGCAGCACAAGGGAATAAAAAGATAATGGATTATTTAGGATTAGATGAAAGTAAACAAATCGTAACTTGTATGGTTATTGGATATCCTAATATAAAATATTTAAGAACAACACCAAGAAAAATTGCGGAAATAAGTTGGATGTAATTAATAATAAATTTATTAAAGTAGTAAATTATTTTGCATAGTAAGGAGGAATAAAAATGAAAGTTGAAATTTGGTCAGATATATTTTGTCCATTTTGTTATATAGGAAAACGTAAATTTGAAGCAGCTTTGGAAAGCTTTGATAAAAAGGAAGAGGTAGAAGTTATATATCGTAGTTTTGAACTAAACCCTAATGCATCAAAACATAATGATAAAAATATACATGAACTTATTTCTAGTAAGTATGGAATTACCTATGAAGAAGCTAAGTTAAATAATGATAATATAGTAAGTCAAGCAAAAGAGCTGGGATTAGAATATAATTTTGATACCTTAATACCAACAAATTCTTTTGATGCTCATAGAATGATCCATTTTGCTAAAGAGCATGGAAAAATGGAAGAAATGACAGAAGCTTTATTCAAAGCATATTTTACAGACTCTAGAAATGTAAGTGATTTTAATACTTTAGCTGAAATAGCAAAAAGTATTGGCTTAAATAAAGAAGAAGCTATAAGTATATTAAATACTAATAAATATAGTGATTGCGTAAGAAGTGACGAAAAGTTAGCAGGACGTTATGGAATAAATGCAGTACCATTCTTTATACTTAATGAAAAATTTACAGTATCAGGAGCTCAACCTACTGAATTATTTATAAGAGCTTTAAATAAAGTGATGGAAGATGAGAAAGCTTTTATTGATTTGAACAAGAAAAGTAATGTTGAAAATAAAAGTAATTAGATTAAAAAGCTATGATTACAGTGGTAGTCATAGTTTTTTTCATAGATTAAGTAATTTTAATATATTAATAGAATAAACATAATAATATATTTAGTAAGTATATTAAATGGAGAGTATGTTAATGATAATTTATATTAAGAAGAGAAAAAGTTATTTTTTATTATTTTTATTAGTTTTATTATGTTTTGGGCTTATATTTTATAAATACGTAATACTAAATAATAAAAGGGATTTTATTGTTGGAGCATTTCTCATAAATGAAAAGCTAGAAGAACAACATGAAAAGGAAGTAGTGAATGTATTGGATAATGAAAAATACTTTAGACCATCAAAACTTCCTGTATTAAATAACAACGAAGAAATTAATGAACTTATTAATAATTATTATGATAATAAATTCAATGATATATCAATACCAATGAAATTCATAAATAGTCCAGAGAATACAATTTTAAATTACTTTTCTTTATTAAGAGAAGCAGCTAATCCTGTGAATGGTAAATATATAGGCTGCGGTTCATTAGGGGATGGGGATAAGCCTTATAAAATAGCTTATAACCTTTTTGATGATGAATATAAAGCGAAGGTAAGTTTCAAAAAATACAAAGATTCATTTTCTAATATATTTCATATAAGCTTAATAAAATTTAGAGAAGTACCAAGTGATAATGATGATATTAAATACTTTTATGAAATAGAAGCAATACAAGCTTTAGAAAATAAAGTTGCCAGTTTTACTTATTATTATGGATTTATAGAGTTGAGTAAAATAAAAAATGAATATAAGATATCTAATATAAACATAACACCCGAAAATTATCTTTGTGCGCCATATCACGGATGGGTATATGATGCAGAATCAAAAGTTCAAATAGAATACGGAGATTGGTGCAAGTTTATTAAAGAGATTAACAAAACAGAAGTGAATGGATATATCAAGAATTTATATTTCCTTGGAAATGATAATAAAAACTATAAAATACAATTTTATACTTTAACTAATGACTATGATGTAGAAGTAGCTCAATATATTCAAGATAGTAATGGAAAATGGAAAAGAGTAAAGTTAAATCCTGAAGATTGTTTAAAAAATAAAAATGATTAAATATAATAAGTTATTAACATGATAGTAGTGATAAAATAAAGATTTAAGGATTACTAAATTAAATGAAATAATTGATAAATATTATCAATTAGTGAGTAAATACAAGAAAAATAAAAATAAATTAATATAATCGTCTTAGAATCAAATGATAATTATTTTCAATTATTAAAGAAGTGTGATATTATTATCCCATAATTTAATTTTAAAGAGGAGGAAAACCATGGCTAGAGAAAGAGGCCCAAGATTTAAACAGTGTAGAAGACTTGGCTTAAATGTTTCAGGACATCCAAAAGCTATGAATAGAGCTGTTAAGGGAACAAGTAGAGCAGATAAAAAATTATCTGAATATGGAGTTAGACTATTAGAAAAGCAAAGATTAAGAGCTTACTATGGGGTTTTAGAAAAACAATTTAGAAAATATGTTGAAGATGCTTTTAAAACTAAAGAAGGCACAACAGGAGAAGCTTTATTAATAAGATTGGAATCAAGACTAGATAATCTTGTATACAGAATGGGTTTTGCTAATTCTATTAGGGCAGCAAGACAAATGGTCAATCATGGACATATCTTAGTTAATGGAAACAAAGTTGATATTCCATCATATAAGGTAGAACCAGGAACAAATATCTCATTAACAGAAAAAGCACGAAAATCTCCAAACTATATTGAAACCATAAAAGCTCATGTAAATACTTTACCTTATATTGAATCTAACTTAGATGAATTTAAGGCTGTTTATACTAGATATCCACAAAGAAATGAATTACCAATAATGATCAATGAAAATCTAATAGTTGAGTTTTATTCTAGATAGTCATTTTGTTAATTATTCTAGCAATATTGTACGGTTCATACTTCTTAAAATTAAAGTATATTTTGCCATGGAAAAAGCTATACAGTGCAGTGTATAGCTTTTTTTTATAAATAAACTATAGAATTAAACAATTTGGCTACTTACAACAGCCAATAAAGTTTTAGAATCAGTTAAAATTGTTATTTCCTGTGGAATAACAATATCTTCAATAAATACTTTATCATCAGCTTTCATATCAGCAACATTAATTTCGATTGATTCAGGAATTTTTTCAACATTTCCTTGTAAATCTATAAACAAATTATGAGTTTCCAATGTCAATCTCTTAGATTCTAAATTTTCTTGTCCAATAATTTTAATAGGAATTCTCATTTTTATAACTTCATTTGGTTTAATATATTGAAAATCTACATGTAATATTTCATGTAGATTATTTTTCTGAACATCTTTAACCACGCAATTAAATTTTTTATTATCTAATTCAATTTCTATAATAGATCCACTATTGTTTTTTCTAAGCATTCTTCTAAGTTCTGCATTACACATTTTTATAGGAATAGTATTATCAAGGAACTCTCCATATATTATCCCTGGAATTTGACCAGTTTTTCTTAATTTACTTTGATTTGTCTTTACATTTCTTTCATATACTTTAAATGCTAAATTTGACATAATAAATACCTCTTTCATTAACTTTATATTTGATAATAATCATTAAGCTCTATAAAGTTAAGGTGATTGTACTTATAAATATGAGATATTTATGCAACCACACCTAGAGCTTAATTTCAAAGCCCCACATATGCATCATCCTCCTTTGGTTTATTACAATGAGTTTACTTAATAAGCAAAATAAAATCAAAATGTGAAAAGTAATGATTTGGTAATAAAATATAGATTTAATATCGAAGTATTAAAGAAAAATATAGAATATTATGACAAATTGATAAAAAGTAGTATTTATTATTAAACTGGGAAAGTTGATACAATTTCTATATTAGACTAAATAAGTTTTTAATAATTGATTTTATTTTCATCAATTAAATTAAGATAAATAGTATAGTTTAGAAGGAATTATTAAAATGTTTACATAATTATCATTGACATCAATAACTTAGTATGTTAATCTGAAACATATAGTTTTAAAAACTATATATATTAGATTAATATACGAAATTGGAGATAAAATATGATTAAAATTGTATCAGATTCATCAACTCTTTATTCTATCAAAGAAGGACAAGCTAATAAAATCGATATTGCACCACTTACAGTTAGCATTAATAATAAAACATATAGAGAATATGAAGACATTAATACAGAAGACTTTATTGATATAATAAACCAAGGACATATTCCTAAGTCATCTCAACCATCTATTGGAGAAGTTCTAGATATATATAGTAAATATCCAGATGATGAAATAATAAATATTTCTATGGCAGATGGTCTGTCAGGTACATATAATTCAGCATGCATGGCAAAAAATATGGATAACAATCCAGACCGTATAGAGGTTATAAATTCTAAAACTTTATGTGGACCACATAGATATTTGGTAGATTTAGCAGTAAAGCTTTCAGAAGCTAGTTATACAAAAGATGAAATAGTAAAAGAATTAAAAGAAATTATCGAAACATCAAAATCATTTTTAATTCCGCACGATTTTGACTTTTTAGTAAGAGGGGGCAGGATATCATCTATAGTTGGTAAAATTGGTAGTGCAATAAAATTAGTACCGGTTATGACTTTAGCAGAAGATTGTAAATCTCTTATAAAATTTGCTACTAAACGTACATATAAAAAAGCTATGAAAAAGATAAGTGAAGCTTTTTTAGAATGGAATATTGATTCTAGTTATAAAATCTATATTTCTCATGCCTGCAAAGAAGATTTAGCACATGAAGCTAAGGAAATTATATTAGAAGCAATTAAAAATATAGAAATAGAAATTAAGTTGCTAAGTCCTGTATTTACAACACAAGGAGGTCCAGGTTGTGTTGCTATACAAGTAATAAAAAAGCATGATTTATTAAAATAATTGATTCATAGGAGAAGAAATATGAATAAAGGGAAAAGTGAGAATCTAATGAGGAATATTTTAGAATTCCATTGTCCAAGATACAATGAACTCCCTAAAGTTCCACTATATAAGGAGCAAGTTATTGAATATATAGAAAATGTATTAAAAGGAATTAATGTAAGACATAGTGAAAGGCTAATTACTCCGACAATGCTTAATAATTATGTTAAGCAAAAGGTAGTTTCTCCTCCAAAAGATAAAAAATATAATGAAAAGCATCTAGCATATTTAATTATAGTTTGTATATTAAAGCAGGTTTTTACTATACAAGAAATATGTAATTTAATAAGAGGGCAAATAAATACTTGCCCTATAGAAGAAGCGTATGACTTTTTTTGTGTAGAACTAGAAAAGTCTCTAAAGGCTGTTTTTGATACAAGAAATTTTTCTGAACCTAGTTCTGCAAGAAGAGTTACTAGAGAATCAGAAGTTGTTAGATCTACAGTAATGTCTTTTTCTCATAAGATATATATATACGAATATATTTTTGATGAAGTAATAAAAAAAGGTTTCTAATATTAGGGTATTTAATAAATACTTAATATATATGGATAGAGTAGATTTTATATTAAAAGCTTATGATAAAATCCTTTTAAAATGCTATAATGTAATAGAATAATATAAGGGTAAGGTATAAGTTATGAGAAAAAATATTAAAATTAAGCCTAGTAGGCAAGCTTCTATTCCAGGGTTTATAGGTGGAATAATATTTGTTTTAATAGGTATATTTATAGTAATACCTCAATTTGGACTATTCGGATTTTTTTGGACATCCATGGCAGTTGGAATAACTATAACTAATGGTATAAATGTATTTAGTGAAAAAGGAATACCAAGTGAAGAAATTTATATAGAATCAGATGGATACCATGATAGAAATTTTGAAAATAATATAAATCAAGAAAAAGAATTAGACTTTGAAGAGAAATTAAGAAAATTAAAATCGCTAAGAGATGATGGAATTATAAGCGAGATTGAATATGAAGCTAAAAGAATTGAAATATTAAATAAAATAAAGTAGGCTAAGAGAGTAAGTTTATTCATGGTCTGCTTTCACTTCAAGTCAATATAAACTTAATATTGCCACTTGAAAAGTGAAGGTAGGAAAGTATAAAGTGAAACTGTTTTTATACATTGAAATGATAAAGTCGTGGTATAAAGAAATTACCTAAATTTCAAAAACCTTTATACTTTCTTATATTTAAATAGGAGCGTCCTAAAAGGAGCGCTCCTATTTTT
>VSSQ01000058.1_pt3 | contig 12761 bp, 7 predicted proteins | sample 4763081 | NCBI WGS metagenome assembly VSSQ01 (sample SAMN12137344, study PRJNA551015) | bioreactor metagenome | isolation source: SDC9 anaerobic chlorinated ethene degrading culture | place: USA: Knoxville, Tennesee | collected 2015-01-01
TTTAAATTAATATTTTAAATTAATATTTTAAATTAATATTTTAAATTAATATTTTTTAACTAATTTTTATAAATATTTTTTTATAATTAACATTATTATATCATATATATCTAATAGTTTTTATTTATATCATCTAATTTAATATTCTATAATAATTTTTATTCATATAAAATTCTTAATAATTTATATTCATATAAAAATTATATTTCAAATAAAAATTTTATTTTCAAAAAAAATATTTTATAAATGTACTCATAACTATTTTATTTTTACTACTATTTATTTTGTTTAATTAAGTAATAATCTATATAAAAATTCACTTATAAATTTAATTATAGTAAAACTAATCATTAATTATAGTAAAAATCATTATACAAAATAAATTATATAATAGTAAACTAAAATGGTTGACAATTTTTTTTAAAGGTATAATCTTCAGCTTTTTCATTAAATATTAAATAATTTAAACATATATTGCAACTGTAAAATATTTTCAATAAAAATATGTTTAAATCAATGTTTTGAATAAATTTAGATAATAATCTAGACTTTTTTATATCAATATATATAATTGTTTTATATAATCTTTATTTATACTATTGATTAGTTAATTTAATATAATAGTATAAAAATATCATAATTAATTACTAATGGGATAATATGAAAAATAAAACTATTGATTCTCTTAAAAAATTAGGATTATCTACTTATGAATCTATGGTATACTTATCCATGACTTATATGATTTCTGGAACTGCAACAGAGATTAGTCTTAATTCTAATGTTCCAAGAACAAAAATTTATGATGTATTGAAATCATTATCAAGTAAAGGTTTTATTGAAATTGAGAGAGGAAGGCCATTAAAATATAATATTGTCCCTCCATCTGATGTTTTCAGAAGATATAAACAAAAGATTCTAGATGAGCTTGAAGAAACTGAGATGAATCTAAATTATGCTTATGAAAGTCAACTCTCTAAAATACCTGCACCAATCTGGTTAATTCATGGTACAGATAGAATTATAAAAAAAGAACTTGAAATTATCTCACGGGCTAAATCAACAGTTTCAATTCGAATGGGATTTCTATTTGAAGGGGAATCTGATTTTTTAAAAGATAAATTTAAAAATCTATTAAAAAAAGGCATAGAAGTGAATATTTTAGCTGCTGATCATTGTTACATTGATGACAAAAAAATTGATGTCTTAGCTGAATTTGAAGATTCTGGAGTTAATATTTTAAAAGCAGATATTCCTTTTGTTAATCTAATTGTTAGGGATAGTGTTGAGATGATTCATATTTTTTCTAAATTTTCTGGCAAAAATAAGAATGTTGTTCCAAGTTCTGCAATTGGGGTATGGAATCAATATGAAGATATAGCTAAAAATTACGATGATCGTTTTTTTAACATATTAAATAAAAAAATGAAATTAAATAAGCAAAAAACCAAAAAAAGAAAATAAAACCAAATGAATATCTTATTCAGTCTTTTAAATAATTAAAATATTTTTTAATTATTCTTTTTTTTATTTATTCTTTTTTTAAATATACTTTAAATCTTTTTTCGAGCTCATTTTTTTAAATTTTTTATTATTTTAATTTAGAATTTATTCTTTTTTAGTATAATTTAATTATATTCAGACATCGATTTCAAGTGTAAATTTTTTAAAAAATTGATTTTATTATAGTAAAAAAAGTTTAAATAGAAATATAATTACCATTATTTAATCTTTTTTATTAAAATCTGCTTATTGTTATTTCTTCTTTTTTATTAATATCTATTTATTTTATTTCTTCTTTTTTATTTATCCAAGCTTTAATGTAACATTTTACCCATAAAAAGTTACAAAAATTATATATACAATTTCAAACAAGATTATAGTAAGGGTAAATTTCAGTAAATACATAAATTAAAGAAATTGCTTTCATTTGTTATTACCCAATATTTGCTCTATATTCAAAAATTTATCTAAAATACAGAAATTTAAATTAAAATTCCGGAAAATAAAACAAAATTTTGTACTAAATCCCTTAATAGATATAGATCCTAAATATAAAAATTAGGACATAAATATAAATAATTAGAAACTGAATTGATGTAGATTTTAAGGAGGAAAAATTATGGCAAATAAACCACTCGATATGTTTTGTTATCAATGTTCTCAAACAGCAAAAGGAACAGGATGTGATGTAAGAGGAGTATGTGGAAAAGTTCCAACTGTGGCTAGACTACAAGATAATTTAATTTATTCTATAAAAGGAATAAGTGCTTATAATTACCAAGCAAACGAATTAGGTTATAGAGATGAAACTATAGATGAGTTTTTAACTAAAGGAATGTACAGTACTCTCACTAATGTAAATTTTGATGTTGAAGACTTAATTAATTTAGGACTTGAAGCTGGTGAAGCTAATATAAAAGTTATGAGGCTTCTTAAAAAAGCCCATATAGAAACTTATGGGGAGAGCGAGCCACAAGTTGTTGAAGTAGGATCTAAAAAAGGTCCAGGTATTTTAGTAACAGGCCATGACCTTAAAGCTCTTGAAGAACTTTTAAAACAAACTGAAGGAAAAGGAATTAATATTTATACTCATAGTGAGATGCTTCCTGCACATGGATATCCAGAACTTAAAAAGTATGAGCATTTAGTTGGTCAACTTGGAGGTCCATGGTTTGATCAAAAGAAAACTTTTTCAAATTATAATGTAGCTATATTGGGAACTTCTAATTGTGTACTTTTACCAAAAGATGATTATTCTGATAGAATATTTACTAGTGGTGTAGCAAAATTACCTGGAATTATGCAAATTGATAATTATGATTTTACACCATTGATTAATAAAGCTCTTGAGCTTGGAGATCTTGAAGAAGAAGAAAATAAACCAACAATCACCACTGGATTTGGAGCTTCTACTGTTTTATCACTAGCTGATAAAATTAAAGAACTTGTTGAAGCAGGAAAAATTAGAAGATTTTTCTTAGTAGGGGGTTGTGACAGCCCACTTCCACAAGCTAGATATTACAGAGAATTTGTAGAAAAATTACCAGAGGATACAGTGATATTAACTCTTGCATGTGGTAAATACAGGTTCAATGACTTGGATCTTGGAGATATTGAAGGGGTCCCACGTCTTATAGATATTGGACAATGTAATGATGCAATTGTAGCTGTTGATATAGCTTTGGCATTATCTGACCTTTTTGACTTAGAGTTAAATGATCTTCCATTAACAATTGTCTTAAGTTGGATGGAACAAAAAGCAGTAGCTATATTCTGGAGTTTACTCTTTTTAAACAAAAAAGATATGCTTTTAGGACCTATTTTACCAGCATGGGTAAATGGTGATATAGCTGATTTCTTAGTTAACAACTATAATTTAACTCCAATAGGCGACCCAGAAGAAGATATTAAAAGAATATTAGGTTAATTGTAAGTTATATTACTTATTCGGATTATATATTAGTTAATTATATTTTATATTAGCTATTATATTATATATTAATTATATTTTATATTAGCTATTTAGATTATATATTAGTTAATTATATTTTATATTAGTTAAATTATAATCTAATATTAACTTAAATCAAATTATTATGTCTAAAGGAGATTAATCATGGATAATCTAAAAAGTAAACCAATTAAAATTGATGACTTAGCTACTTATCAAGATGGAGCTGTTGTTAGTCGTGAAATTATTAAAAAAGAAGTTGGCACCGTTACAATCTTTGCTTTTGATAAAGGACAAGGACTAAGTGAGCATAGTGCTCCTTTTGATGCTATGGTTCAAATAGTTGATGGTGTAGCTGAAATTACTATCTCAGGTAATAAAAATACTGTAAAAAAAGGAGATCTCATTATAATGCCAGCAAATGAACCTCATGCTTTGTTTGCAAATGAAAAATTTAAGATGGTACTAACAATGATAAAATCAGAAAAATAGTCTCTTAAAACAGTTATTTAAAGTAAACATTAATATATTATTAATTTCTATTATTAATTCCCATTATTCTATTTTTATTTTTCTTCTTTTTGTTATTTTTACTATTTTAATTTTTTTTCTATTTTTTCTTCTTTTCCTTCTTATTTTCTATTAATTTAATTTTTTTATTTAATTACTATGAATAAATATCTTTTTCATTTTATCTTTTTCATTTTATTTTACTTTTTAATTAATTAATTAATTAATTTGAAATTTCAAAATATTTTATATTAAATTATTATTTGTAAAAGTTAAGTAGTTAAAAATATAAATATATTATAAAAAATTTAACATATTATTAAAAAATATAATAAAGAAATATAATAAAGAAATATATTATAAAAATATTATAAATATTATAAAAAGTTTTAATATAATAAAAAATATTATAAAAAAAATAAAATAAAAAATTATTATAAAAAGCTTTAATATATTATAAAAGGCTTAACTATTTTTAATGATTCATAGTTATTAGTGATTAAATGAGAAGCGATAGTATAAAAAAAGGAATTGAAAGGGCTCCACATAGGTCTCTTCTTAGAGCTTGTGGACTTAAAGATGATGATTTTAAAAAACCATTTATTGGAATAGCTAACAGTTTTACAGACATTGTTCCTGGACATATTCATTTGAAAGAAGTAGCTGATGAAGTAAGAAAAGGGATTTTGGATGCTGGGGGTGTTCCTTTTGAATTTAACACTATGGCTATTTGTGATGGTATAGCTATGAATCATGAAGGAATGAAATATTCTCTTCCTTCTCGTGAAATTATAGCTAATACAGTTGAAAGTGTAGCTATGGGCCATAGCCTCGATGGACTTGTTCTTATTCCTAGTTGTGATAAAGTTGTTCCTGGAATGTTGATGGCTGCTTTAAGATTAGATATTCCTTCTATTGTTGTAACTGGTGGGCCAATGGTTCCAGGTAAATTCAAAGGAGAAAATGCAGATTTAATCAGTGTTTATGAAGCTGTTGGCGAAGTTTCTAAAGGAGAAATGAGCGAGGATGATTTATATGAGCTTGAATGTAGTGCTTGTCCTGGTGTTGGTTCTTGTTCAGGATTATTTACTGCAAATACTATGGCTTGTATGACTGAAACTCTTGGTATGAGCTTACCTATGTGTGCTACAACACTCGCTGCTGATGAAGATAAGTTTAAAATAGCTAAAAAATCTGGGAAACGTATTGTTGGAATGATAGAGGAAGAATTAGCTCCTTCTAAAATTGTTACACAAAAAGCTTTTGAAAATGCTTTGGCTGTAGATATGGCTTTAGGTGGATCAAGTAACACTGCTTTACATATTCCTGCTATAGCTAGTGAATTTGAAGATAAAGGTATTAAAGTTGATCTTGAATTATTTGATTTTATAAGCAAAAATGTTCCACATATTGCTTCTATGAGTCCTGCAGGTAAAGATACTATGTTGGATCTTCATGAAGCTGGAGGAATTCCTGCAGTTTTAAAATCAATTAAAGATAAAATAAACACTGATCTGATTACTTGTAATGGATTAACCATAGAAGAAAATATTAAGGATATAGAAGTTAAAAATAGGGATGTAATAAGGTCAATTGATAATCCTGTTCATGATGAAGGCGGAATTGCTATATTAAAAGGAAATTTAGCTCCAAATGGGTCTGTAATAAAACAAGCTGCTGTTGAAGATGATATGATGTATCATAAAGGCCCTGCTAAGGTTTTCAATAGTGAAGAAGAGTCAGTTGAAGCAATTTTTAATGGGAAAGTTGTTGAGGGTGATATCGTTGTTATACGCTGTGAAGGTCCTAAAGGTGGTCCTGGAATGAGAGAAATGCTTAATCCAACTTCTGCTATTATGGGTCTTGGAATAAAAAATGTTGCTCTTATAACCGATGGTAGATTTTCTGGAGGAACTCGTGGACCTTGTGTAGGGCATGTATCTCCTGAAGCAATGAGTGGTGGCCCAATAGCTGGCTTAATTGATGGGGATATTATTGAAATTGACATTAAAAATAGGAAAATCAATGTAGATTTATCTGATGATGAGATTAAAGAAAGAATAGAAAATGCTGAACTTCCAAAAAGGAAAGTTAAGGGTTGGTTGAATATTTATCAAAAATCAGTTAGTTCTGCAGATAAAGGAGCTATTTTAAGATAGAAATTATTATTTAATTTCTATTAATCCTATTATTTTTGTATATTAATTACTAATTTCAACACATCTAAAAATTTTTAATTTTAATATTTAATTAATAATTTAATTAGTAATTCTAATTTTAATTTAGTTAATAATTCTAATTTTAATTTAATTAGTAATTCTAATTTTAATTTAATTAGTAATTCTAATTTTTATATTTAATAATAATCTTAATTTTGATATTTAATTAAAAAAATTTTATCTTATAAAATTCAATTTTTAATTTCAAGCTGTTATAGTTTTGTTTTTATTTTTTTTAATTAGTTAATTTGGTTTATTGCTAATAATGTTAGCTAATACTATATATTGTAGAATTATTTTTTCTATTGTAGATTTTTAATTTTATTAAATTTATATTAAAAATTTATTCATATTCATATTAAAAAATTATTATATTTATAAAAAATTTACTTTAATTTTTATTTTTATCAAAGTTTATTAATATTTCAATGATTAAAAATATTTTGATGATTAATAATATTTTAATGATTAAAATTAGTAAATTGTTTATATAACATGAAGTCAATAATTATTGTTAATATAAAAATTTCATTTTAATAAATTAAAATTATATGGTGCTTTAATGTCAACAAAAAAAGAGATAGCTATTTATGCATTAATAATTATTTTTGGTTTATTAATTGCCCAACACATGAATGTAGTTGTTTCCGGCAGTATGGAACCTGTTTTTTTTAGAGGAGATATTGTAGTAGTTGAAAAAGCTGATTTCCTCGGAATTCATGAGTTCGATCCAAATAATGCAAAAGTAGGAGATATAGTTGTTTATAATGCTAAATGGTTCCCAAACCCTGTTATTCATAGAATTATAAATGAGACAAACGTTAATGGAAGTAAATACTATGTAATAAAGGGTGATAACAATGATGTTCCAGACCCTTATCTTGTATCGCCATCGCAAATAACTGAAAGAGTAGTGACGATTGGAGATCAGCCGTTTATAATTCCTAAAATTGGTTATATAACGATATGGCTTAAAGGTCTTTGATTTATTTAAGTATTTAGTTAAAATATAAATTCAACTAAATATTTTTTATATTTTTCATTGACTTTGATTTATTATAATCTATTATACTATTATAATATTATAATCTATTAAATTTTATTATAATCTATTATTATTTTATTATTAACATATAATAGCTTTTTCATATTATTTTTTCCTTCAAATATACTAATTATAAACGGTTAATTCAATTATTTTTAATAATATTGAATAGCAATATAATTTTATATATTGATAAGTTACATACTGATAAATATTAATCTATTATTAAGCTAAATTATTAAAATAAATTTTACTAATTTTATTGTAATGACTTAATTTAATTTTATAAATTATGACATTCTAATTTTATTATTATACTTATATGGTGAAGATATGTACTTTGAAATCAAAAATAATGCATTAGATTCTTTAAAAAATGCTCTTAAAAATTTAAATTATGAAATTCCAGAGGATATTAAGCTTGAATTTCCACCAAATCCAAAAATGGGTGATTTAGCAACAACTATTTCATTCCAATTAGCTAAAAAATTAAAAATGTCTCCAATGGATATTACTTCTAGCATTATGGAAAATATTGAAATTTCTGATATATTTGAAAAAGTAGAAGCTAAAGGTCCATATATAAATTTTTTTATAAATTATAAAACATTTTCAAGAAGATTACTTGAAAGTGTTTCAAATGATTATGGAAAACTCACAACTAAAGATGAAAAAATTGTTTTAGAACATACTTCTGCTAATCCAAATGGCCCTCTTCATATAGGCCATATTAGAAATGCAATTATTGGAGATTCTTTAAAAAGGCTTCTTAAAACAGCGGGATATGAAGTTAACACACAATATTATGTTAATGATATGGGCCGTCAAATAGCTATGATTGTTTTTGGAATGGAAAAATTAGGTTTAAGTATTGATGAAGAGTTGTCTAAAAAATATATTGATAATATAGCTAATAATTTAAGTGATAATAGCTTAAATGAGAATAATTTAGATAATAAATCAGATAAGTCTAATTTAGATAATAAAATAGACCATCAAATAGGTCAACTTTATTTCAAAGTTAATGAATATATAAATTCTAATGAAGATAAAAAAATCGAAGTTGACAACCTTATTAAAGCTTATGAAGGTGGATTAAGCGAAGACTTAGATGAAATTTTTGAGAAAGCTGTTAATGATTGTTTAACTGGGGTAAAACAAACTTTAAATAATCTAAACATTGTTCATGATGATTTTGTATGGGAAGGACAATTTGTAAGAAATGGTGAGGTTGATAAAGTTGTAAATGGCTTAATTGCCACTGGCCATACAAAAGAAGAAGAAGTTTTATGTTTGGATTTAGAAGATTTTGGAATAGAAAAAGAGCTTGTTCTTAGAAGATCCGATGGAACATCTTTATATTCAACTCGGGACCTTGCTTATCACAAATGGAAATCAGAACAAGGAGATCTTGTACTTGACATTTTAGGTTCTGATCATAAGTTAGCTATTGAACAAGTAAGTATAGCTTTAAATTTATTAAATGAGAAATCACCAGAAGTTATATTTTATGAATTTATAACCCTTCCAGAAGGTTCAATGTCTACAAGAAGAGGTGTATTTATATCAGTTGATGAATTATTAGATGAAGCAATTGATAGGGCAAAAAATGAAGTTCAAAAACGTAGAAATGACCTTAATGAAGATGAAATTAATAAAATTTCTAATGAAATAGGTATTGGAGCTATAAGATATTTTATTTCAAGATTATCTCCAGAAAAACATATAACTTTCAAATGGGATGAGGCTCTTAGTTTTGAAAGAGGATGTGCTTCAATACAATATGCACATGCACGTGCCTGTAAACTACTTGAAAAATGTGGAAACTTCGACTTAACTAAAGAAAAATTAAATATAGATTTTGATAAAATTGAGGACGATTGGACTCCTAATGAAGTTGAAATGGATTTAATTAGATTGATAGCTAAATTTCCAATTGTAGTTGATGAATCAGCAGATATTATGAGAGTTCATCCTATTGCTCAATATGTACAGGATCTTGCTAGTGCTTTTAATAAGTTTTATAAATCAGAACAAGTTTTGGGATGTGAAATTGAGTCAGCTAGACTTTTATTGGTGGATAAAGCTAGAATTACTATAAAAAATAGTTTAGAGCTATTAGGTATATCTGCACCTTTAAAAATGTAATCTATTTAAAAATAAATTTTTTTATTTTAATTCTTAAACTTTAATTTTTTTTCATTTTATAATAGCTAATAGCTATTTTTTTATTTATTAGTTTTTTAAGAAATTATCAATTATAATTCAATTTAATAGGATTTAATTATTAATTAATCTAATTAAAATAATAAAAATCAAATTCTATTCGTATTTTTAGAGTCTATCTCCTATATTTTATTTTTTTCTTTATATTCTAATTTTCTAATGTAAAAATTTTTGTAAAAAAGGCATTAGAAAAACCATTCAGAAACCTTTAAATAAGAAAAAATCCAATAAATAATATTAGAAAACAGTTTATATAAACTTTTTAACTCCTTAAGAACTTTATAAGTAAAAATCTTAACTTTCTAGCATTGGGGGGGGGCATCTTTTTTTGTTTTTTCTTGATTTTTTACCTTTTTGTGTGGGTGTTTGGTATTTTTCGTTAGTTTTATATATGTGATTGTTCACTATTTATTAATAGAGAGTGTTCATTATCAACATTCTCTTTTTTATGTTTTGATTATTGTCTTGTAAACTTTGAAAAATTCAGTAATTTACTTTCTTGTCAACAAAGTTGTTGATTTCTAGAGATATAATCATTGATAAATCTATTAATAATTCTAGTTAGGGGTTATATTTGTATTAATTTATTGTCTTTAGCTAAATAGTCAAAATATAATCAATAATGAAACAAATTTGATTTAAAGGAAATTTAAGATTTTTATATAAAATATAAAGGAGGTGAAAATAATGGAAAAAAGTACGCGAAAAAAAACTTTAATCCATACTTTAATTATATTATCCATTATTTTATTAGCAGCTATTAGTCTGCAAACTAGCTTTGCAATTGATAGGCCTGTTGACAATTCAACAGCAGGTGGAGGTATACGTGAAGGACTAAATATTGCAAATCCAAATGGGGATAAGCTATTATTGGATGAAGGAAATTACACAGGAACTAATAACACAGGTTTGGCTATTAATAAGAATGTAACAATTCAAGCAAAAGGACCACAAGAGAAGGTGGTCATAGATGCTCAAGGATTAGGTAGAATATTTACAATAGGTAACAATACCAATGTGACTTTTATTAACCTAATATTCATTAATGGACATATTATTGGTAATGGGGGTGCAATCTATAATAATTATGCTGAATCAAGTATGACATTTATAAATTGTACTTTCATTAATAACGAAAATGATCTTGTATATGGTAATGGTGGTGCAATCTATACTAGAGGAGATTTAACAGTTTCTGGATCTAATTTCACAAATAATACTGGAAATTGTGGTGGTGCAATCTGGAGTGATGGTATTAATATGTTTGTGGTTAACTCTACATTTATTAATAATACTGGAACTTATGTTACTAGAATTGGAACTACAATCCATGTTAATTATACTTGTAATTCAATTATTTCTCTTAAAAACAATAATATTTCATCTAGTAGTCAAAGTGGTCTTATTTATGATATTTTTATAGAGTCTACTGGTAATAATACTATAAATTTAACTGATAACATTATGAATGGAAAAGGAATTGGTATGATTTTAAATAATTGTAATAATACCATAATTTTCACTAATAATACTATAAATACTCATAATGGATACTACCCATCTAGGGATGCTATTTCTTTGGATGCACAATATGGTAAAAATAATATAATTTTCATTAATAATGACATAATTGGGTCAGAAAATGGCATTTTACTAGGATTACGTGGAAGTAATAATGATATAAAACTTATAGGTAATAATATTACTGCTAATTCGACTTATTCGAATGGTGTTTATCTAGAAGCATATGGTAATAATACAAACAATATATCATTTGTTAATAATAATGTTAAAGGAAGAAACTTTGGTTTTTATCTAGATATGTACAATAATAGTATAAGTAATATAACTATCAACAATAATAATATCTATGTAAATTATTCTTCTATTTATGTTCTTAGTAGTCTTATTTATTTGAATGCACAAAATAACTCTAATAATAATCTAAATATCACTAATAATAACATTACTGGGAATTCTACTTATATTTGTCTTTTCAATGCAACTAATAGTTCTAACAATAACATAATTATCAACAACAATATTTTCAACAATATAGGAACAGCTACAAATGCAGAATCATTTAGAGTTTATTTAATAGGGGGTAATATTAGTAACAATGTAACTTACAATAACAATAAAATGTTATCAACATTAGCGGCAGGCAGACTTTCATTATCTTTAGGTAGTGGAAGTGTCAATGTTATAAATGTAACTAACAATAATGTTTCAGGAATGTCTATAGGTGGTAGTCGTACTAATAACATAATAAATATTACTAAAAACAATTTTAAAACAGGGACTGGAGTTGCTGGAACTACTATTGCTATAGGATTGTCAGGAAATAGCATAAACAATGTAAATATCAACAACAACATACTTCAAGGAGGAAATGGTAATAGTGACTTGACTATTTCACTTAGAGTAGAAAACAGTAACAACACTATAAATGTTACCAACAATGATGTATCAGGAGCTGCTTGTGTCTATCTTCATGCATATAATAGTACTAATCATCTTTTAAATTTTGCTCAGAACAATTTTAATGCTTCTTCTTCTGGTACTAGTTATGTTATGGAGGTCGTATTACGTAATGCTCAACTTAATGGTTTGTATGTAATTAATAATACTGTTTGGAGTCGTACTTATTTTGTCTATTTTGATGCTTATTATGGGGCTAATTTAACTAATATTCTTATTTCAGGCAATAACGTTAATACTGTAACAGGCTTTTATTTTGGTGCACAGAACACAACTGTTTCTGGCATATCTAATTTTACAAATGTAACAATCAATTATAATCGTATTTTGGCTAATACTGGTTTGTATATATATGCTCCAGATGGATATAATGGCAATATTGATGCAAATCTTAATTGGTGGGGCAATAATTATCCAGTAATTAATGGAATGACTTTGGATAATTGGTTTGCTATGGAATTATCTACTGACACCTATAAAACAATAGAAAATTCTTCTTCTCTAATGCCTACTTCGGTTGTTAGATTATCATACCAACTTAAGCTTTATAATAACAATACTAATACTACTAGTCTTGCTGGTTATGGTAATTTGCCTGATTTTAATGTAAGTGTATATTGGAGAGTAAATGGAAATATAAATGATTTCATTAGTGATAATGCTCAGAATGGTCCTTATTATCGCGATATACTTGCTTTAACTAATAATATTAGTATTTCAGTAATGGGTGATAGGGGAGACTATTTATTAAGTCGGCTATTTTACGAAACAAATTCTACTATTGTTGTTCCTGGTGGTCGTGTAGGTCAGCAGGCTACTATTAGTG
>VSSQ01000983.1_pt1 | contig 12743 bp, 11 predicted proteins | sample 4763081 | NCBI WGS metagenome assembly VSSQ01 (sample SAMN12137344, study PRJNA551015) | bioreactor metagenome | isolation source: SDC9 anaerobic chlorinated ethene degrading culture | place: USA: Knoxville, Tennesee | collected 2015-01-01
CCTGCCGAGCGGCGAATGTCCCGAAACAGCTTGCGCCGCAGCATCACCACTCGACCTCACTTGGACTTGCGGGATGGTCATTGACGACGATTTTATCTACCCGGCCATCCTTCATGTAAAACACCCGGTTAGCAAGCCGGCCGATGGCCGAGTTGTGGGTGATAAGCAGCACTGTCTTATGATAACGCTGATGGAAGTCGCAGAGAAGCTCCAGCACGCCGACGCCGGTCGCAACGTCCAAGGCCCCCGTCGGCTCGTCGCAAAGAAGCAGGTCCGGGTTTTTGACAATGGCCCTAGCGATTGCCACCCGCTGCTGCTGGCCGCCCGAGAGCTGGGACGGAAAATGGTCGGCCCTGTCCGAAAGTCCCACCTGCTCGACAAGCGTTTTGGTGTCCAGCGGGTTTTCCGCAATGTCGGCGGCAAGGCGCACATTCTCCTCGGCCGTCAGCCCCGGAATCAAATTGAAAAACTGGAAGACAAACCCGACCGCCCGGCGGCGATAGGCCGAAAGCTCCTTCTCACCGGCGCCGTCAATGTGCTCGCCCTTATATAAAAGCTCACCGCAGTCGGCGGCGTCCATGCCGCCGATGATGTTAAGCAAGGTCGATTTGCCGGAGCCCGAAGGCCCTAAAACCACGATGAACTCGCCCTCGTCAATGGAGAAGCTGGTCTCCCGAAGGGCGTAGACGGGGCTTTCGCCGAGATTATATGTCTTGCAGAGCTTGCGTCCCTCAATCAGCGCCACCGGATGCTCCCCCTAAAATTTCCGTATATGTCTATTGATATGATTTTATCATGAATTAGGCCAATAATCAACTCTACGCACAGGGTTTAGCATATATGAGGCGCAGGTGATATCCAGATTTTGGGTTGACATGTTGAGTGTGCACTACTATACTGAGTTCGTCACGCACGGACTATACTAAATGCTGGGCGGGCAAAGGAGGCGGCCAAGTTTGAAAAAGACCTGGCGAAGAATTGAGCCTTTTTATTTTTTGATTACCGGGGGGTTGAACACCACCTTGAGAAAATGGCGCTGGCTGGGTGGCAGCTTTCCGGCATTCCGCTTTTTTACTGGGAGTACCTCAAAACGGAGCCAAAAAAACAGCGCTACACCGTGACTTATCTCCCCAAGCCCTCCTTTCCCTATCCGACCGAAGCTCAGCAGGCTTTTTATGACTCTTGCAAAAATGCCGGCTGGGAACTTGCTGCGCAGCACGGTAGAATGCAGATTTTCCGTGCGGCAAGGGATAATCCGGTGCCGATTGAAGCGGATGAAGCTGCGAAGCTCCGGGCGGTCCACCGGGTGATGAAGAGAGACTATTTGCCCGCGACTGCGCTGGCGCTGCCGCTCATATTTTTTCAATTATATCTTCTGCTCTCGGGTATCGCCAAAGACCTATCCGTCAGTTGTCAAACAGCTCCACATATTTTATCATTGCAATCTGGGTCATGCTGGCCATACAGTGCATTGTCAGCTTAATCACCTACGCAGTGTGGTATCAAAAATCCAAAAAGGCTGCCGAGAATGGCGATGCCTATGCGGCGCGAGTGGGTGAAAAGGCATATCGGGCCGCACGATTTTTAACGGGGGCGGCAGTCGCACTCTCTTGGCTGGCCTTCACGCTGCAGTATTACGGCTTTGCACAGGCCTTGGGCATAGCGAGTGTGTTTGCGGTATTTATCCTATTGCACGCAGCAAAAAACACGCTCAAATGGGGAGAATCTTCAAGGTTTACAAATTCCAAGGTGTCGGCGGGCATCCTGGCGGCGGCATCCGTCATGCTCGTCTGCGTTACGACCTTTTACATAACGGGCGAAGTGCGGGCAGGGCGTGTCGGCAGGCACCCTGTCGAAGTTGATACCTATACCACGCCGGAGGGCTACCCAGACACTTTCGACATCTACCGCGATCCCCTGCCCCTTCGCGTTGAGGATTTAATGGATACGGACTATGACCGCTACTCCTACCGGTGGACCGCAGACTCGACATTCTTGCTTTCCCACTATGTCGGCTCACAAAGCGCCAGGCCAAGCGGCAACATTGCCCCCGAAATCTATTACACCATCACCGATGTGAAGCTCCCGGCCCTCTTTGGGCTATGTCTCGCGGACCGCCAAAAAACCTATCACTATTATTTCGCGGATGAAAGAAGAGTCTCCCGGCAAACCGACGATCCACTGTGGCAGGCCGACGCCGTGTATCGGCTATACTACGACAATGAGCCCTTAAACGATTATTTGCTGTGCTGGGGCAGCCGGATTGTGACCATTCATTTTGACTTTTCTCCTACGCCGCAGCAGATCACCGTCGCCGCCCAAAAGCTGCGGGCATAAACAAAAAAGCACTTCATTTCCCTCGAAATGAAGTGCTTTTAGCTTGGCGAAAAAACCTTGGGGTTTTCCGCCAAGTCAGCGGTGCCCTTGCCGCGCGAAGTGAATTCGCGCTCGCGGGCGGCATCCTATTTGCCTTATTTTTGAAAAGGCTTTCAAAAATAAGGATTCACTTCACATTTTTCCGGCCAATCGGACAGCCGGAAAAATCAGACCGTCGATAACTTTATTATCGACAGACTGAAAAGCACTTCATTTCCCTCGAAATGAAGTGCTTTTACTTATTGACAATCTTGAGCTCGACATCGGTCAAAATCGGGGTGATTTTCCCGTCTCTGACAAGGCGGACAAAGAGCGGGGCGAGCTTCGGGTCAAACTGCAGTCCGCTCTGGGCTTCAATTTCCCGAAGCGCGTGCTCAACGGGGTAGGGCCTTTTGTAGGGGCGGTGGGAAACCATGGCGTCAAACGAGTCGGCAATGCAGAGAATCCTAGCCAAAATTGGGATGTCCTCGCCCACAAGGCCTCTGGGGTAGCCGCGCCCATCATACCGCTCATGGTGGCCGATGACGGCCGGAATGACGTAGTCAAGCGAGGGCAGATGCTTAATGATGCCGACCGAGTTTTCCACGTGGTTTTTCATCGACTGATATTCCGCGTCGGACAGCCGGTCGGGCTTATTGAGAATCTGCTCGTTGATGCCGATTTTGCCGATGTCGTGGAGCAGTGACGCTTCGCGGACGATTTCCACCATATCCTCATTCATGTTGCAGGCATAGGCGAGCTCGGAGGCGTAGTAGGCCACATTTTTGGAGTGGCTGAAAGTGTAGTGGTCCTTGGTGTCAATGGCGGCAGTTAAGGCATAGATGGTGGAAGCGTACTCCGAATAGACATCGGACCGGTGAGCTTCCTTCGGGGGAACGAGTTCGCCGGGGCTTGTGCCGCCGGTCGAAAGCCGAATGGCATTTTTGCCGCTGCGTTTGACCTGATAGACCGCCATGTCGGCGTTTTCCACAAGCTCCTTGGGCGAGGATGCGCCGTAGGGAATGGCGCAGATGCCGCCGCTCATGGTGACAGGCTTTAGGGCCAGCACCGGGTTTTCCCGGTTGATGTCGGCGACCTGAGAGCGGATGATTTCAGCCATGCTCTTGGCGCCGTACAGGTCATAATCGGGCAAAATGATGGCAAATTCCTTGCCGCTGTATCTTGCGACGTGTCCGTTTCCCCCGACTGTGGCCCGCAGGATGTCGGCCACCTTGCAGATAAGGATATCCCCTTCTCTATTGCCGTAGAGCTGGTTGTAAAGCTTGAAATCGTCAAGGTTTAAAATGATGAGGGCGAGCGAGTGCTCCTTGCGCCCCTCGAACTCCCGCTGCAGCGTGTCGAGGAAATATTTGCGGTTTAATAGTCCCGTCAGTTCGTCTGTGCAGGCCTCAAGCCGGGCACGCTCGTAAAGTCTCGCGTTTTTAACTGCAATGGAGCCGATGGAACCGACTGAGGTGAGGAAGGAGATATCGTCGTAAGTATAGTTTGCCGAGCGCTCCTTTTCGGTTAAGAGCACCATGCCGACCAGAGCCCCGTCGTCGCACAGCGGCACAATGCATTCAATGCCGAGGTTCGAAATTTCGCGCTTTTCCTCGTCCCACATGGACTTGTATGCTGACAGGCAGCGGAACTCCTCCATGAAGAGGCACTCCCCGCTCTCCCGCAGCGTCTCAATGATCGGGTTGTCGGCGTCAAGCCGGAGTCTGCAGTCGTCGAGCGGGTTCTCGCTATGGGCAATCTGGTAACAGGAGCCGTCGTTGCTCTCGACGCAGACGTACACCTTCCGAACAGGCAGCGTACGCTTGATGACGGCGACGATCTCCTCCATGATTTCGGAGAACTCAAGGCTCTTTGCAACCGATGCGCTGAAGGCGTGCAGCACCTGTGCACGGGCAATTTCTTCTTTAATGAAGACTTTGTCGACAAAACGCTTCATGGCGGTATAAATCATGACTGTGATGAAGGAGAACAAAATCGCGATAAAAATGACGTCGTTATCGCCGACAAACGGAATATGCGATTCAATGAAGGTGCGAAGCGGCCGCACGAGATTTAAGAAAATGGCAAGCGACAAAATGGCGGTGGCGAGATAGCAGACACCCTTGGAAACCAGCAGCGTCAGCTTAAACAGTCTTCTGCGGTAAAGTGCATAGAAGAGGCAGGCGACAAACACGACGCTTGAGACGATATCGATCGGGAAGCCCGAGAGCTTCGGAATCATAAGGGCGAGATGGCCTGCCACGAGCGCAACAAGGCCAGCGAAGACCGGAGTGAACGCTCTGCGTTTCACTTCGTCGCGGCGTGAGAAATGGGCAATGATAATGACCATGCGCGAGATGACAACAAGCAGGATTGCCGCAAGGGCAAGAAATCCATACGAGGTGTTGTAAACAAATACCGGCTCGCCCTGTTCCATGATGATTTCTGGCGCTGCCAAAAACCAGCCGGTGAAAATGTTGGCAACCGCAACGACAGACAGCAAAACGAGCCACAGCAAGTCGAGCTTGCGCGGCTTAGTGCTTGAGAAGTCTCTTACGAATATGAAGAAGGCATAGGCGAGCAAAATGAGTCCGCAGATGGAGACATGGTACCAAAGCTGCGGAGACGGCCAGTAGAGACGGCGCATGGCAAAGGAGCCGCCGGTCCAGAGTACGCAGCAGACAAGCATGTAGACAAAGTCGTTCGTCACTTTTGTCCTTTTCGCCGCGAGAAAGGCCATGAGCAGGAAGAGGTAGCAGCACAGCGCAACAATCGGTATGTATGCGAAACTGTTCACAGCAGTCTCCCCCTTCCCGTCACAAGGGGTGCGAACTCCTGGAGCGTAATGAGTTCTTTTAGCTCGTGCGCCGGCGGGCTCAGGCGGCGCAAAGTACGCCCTGTCTTCTCGGTGTATTTCTCAAAGGAGCCGCACCGCAAAATCGTGATCTCCAAGGGGTCCATTCCGAGAATGCGCTTAAGATCTTTATAGTCGCTGTCGATATACTTGAAGTAGATGGAGAGCTGATCCCGCAGAATTTCGCGGCTGACGGCCACATTGGCAAGCGAGGCGGCTTCAAGCTCGACATACATATGCAAAAACGGTTTGCCCTCCGGCGTGAACTCCTTGGCGGCCACCCATCCGGCAACCGAAAGCCCAGAGAGCTTCACAACGCGGTCGATCGAAACCTCGGAAATGCGGGTAAAGCCTGCAATGTCAATGACATCGGGCGTGCGGTCGATATAGGCAAAACGCGGAAGGGCGGACTTATCGGCAGCACTGCCGATGCCAAGACACCGGTACATGTCCCCTACGCGGTAACGCATGAAAGCGCCGCCCTTGAAGACCGAGACGACCAGTTCATACTTTTCACCGGCCACAACCTCGTCCATCAATAGGGTGCGAGGCTGATAAGAGGGGTCTGCCTTGCTGCGGGCCGCTTCGTCCTCCGGTAAAAACTCGTAAAAACAGGCATCCGGGAAGAAATACATGCCGTCGCGGTTCCAGGTTTCGCAGCCGACGCAGGTCGGCTCGGTGCCGGCGAAGACCTCGAGCGGGCGAATGCCCCACATCTGTTCAAGCTCGTCTTTATAGCAGTTGTTGTCGGTGCCGGCCACCATAAAGCCCTTCAGCTTGAAGAAGTCCTTAGGCATTAGGGAGCGGTTTTCTTCCTTGGCGCGGCTCTTTGCCCGCAGATAGCGGATGGCCATTGCCGGCGAAAGCGACTTTTTGCCGCTGTCCCCCTTGCCCATCTGGGAAAGGCTTAGGCTGACATAATAAACGACGCTGCCAAGGCCGAAGAAATAATCGATGCCCTTCGTCATGCCGAGCTTGAAGCCGAGCTTATTGCACTCGGAAAAGCTCATTTTTTCTGCTTCTCGAACCGAGGGCAAAAATTCAATGTCGACTTCGTCGCAGATTACCCGCGGCAAAAGCCCCGTGGCGTAAGGCAGCGGGGCAAGTCCGTATAAGAATGTGTTGCCGGGGGCAATGTCAAATTTTCCGTACCCGGAACTGGTAGCCAAAATCATGCAGGACATGATATTATGTTTAAAAGTGTTCAGCATGCCCGGCGTGTAGGGAGCAAGCTTCACCGGATGCCGTCCGCCCTCCCAGGTCGTCTGAATCCAGATGGTGGGGGTGTCGGGGAGCATCTCATCACGGCGCATGAGCAGGGTGTCGGCATAATCGGAATATGTAGTCAGGGGAAATGTGCCTCTAAACGTGTCGGCCGAGTCGGCGACGGCGCCTTTAAGCATATGTTTGCCGAGAGAGCAGTTTTTCCAAAGCGAAAGTTGTTCAAGCATGAGCCGGCGCTGGATGGTCATGTACTGCTCAATGTCAAGCTCAAGAAAGCCGCAGTACTCGGCCCAAATTTTCTCGCTGGAAACATTTTTCAGCTTGTCCTGAAAACGCGTGGCCCACACCCCCTCACGTTTTGATTTGGAAAACAAAAATTATTGCCTGCCGCGGCGAAATTTCGGAATGAGCAGCGGAACACTTAATTTATAGTCGTCGTAGTCCGCGAAAGTCTTTGGAAACAGATAAACATCCTGCCAGAGAATGTAGGTGAGATTAGCCGCATTGAATGCAAGCGCAGCGGCGAGCAGTTTTATGGACGGGGCGGCAAGATATAAGCAAAGGTACATTCCGGCAAACCACAATATCCCGGGATGACGGCACATGCCGTACATGCCGTTCCGGCAGACCTTCCGGCCGCTGTCCGGCGTCAGATAAGTCTCATCAAACGGAATTGCGAAAAAGAGCGCATACATCAAAAGCGAGAAGAAAAACGCAGCCGCTCCCCCGAAGAGGATGAGGCGCCACAGGGGTGCGCCCGGAAGCATTGGCCATACAAGCGAAGCTGTGGAATACAGGAGCAAGATGCATCCGAGGAAAAAAGCTGTGTTAAGCATTTTTGTTTTCCAGTGAAGCGTATTGAGATCTCCGAGCGCAAAGAGCAAAAAAGCCGACAATCCAATCCAAAAATTCAGCATTTTTCGTCCTTTCGTAGTGCTTATAAACAGTTTCTCAGCATTTACGACGTTATACTGCTGTATAAAATTCGCTCAAACACCATTTAGTACCAAAATTATACAACGAGATTGGTAAAGTTGCAATAGGGTATTCGGTTATATTTAGGTATTTGTTATGTATATTAATATATTTTCTGTTACTATTTCGATATATTGACATATTTGACTGAAATTTTTATTCTGAGAATCTCTTCTTTTTGCCTGTCTCATTCATTAAGCAATTTTATTTAGTCCCCTTGTCGCTGTTGACTTATCGCGAATTTTCTGAATGAATTTTACAAAATAGGAATCAATACTGACGGAGGTATGAATGATATGGACTTTTTAATCACCCGTGAACAGCTTGAGGAGTGGTGCTCCTATCCCGCCGAAAAACTCCTCACCATGACAAACCTCAAAGCCGAAATTCGCTGCCGCAAAAGCACATCTGACCTCATGGAAGAGATCGGGAACCTCATGGTGGAGGAGCTGCTGCAAAACAATGCGGCAGGACGAGCCACCCGCTGGATTTTGCCGACAGGTCCCCTTGATCAATACGAGCGCCTCATTCGCCGGGTCAATGCCGAACGTATCCCGATGAAAAACGTCTACGCCTTTATGATGGACGAATTCCTTGACTGGCAGGGCCGTCCCTACCCTGTCGAAGCCCGGTACGAGAGCCTGCGCGGCACCTAAAAGGCAAGACTTTTCGACCGGATCGACCCAGAGCTTGCCATACCGAAGGACCAGATTTTCTGCCCCGACATAAACGACATTGACGCCTACGACGCCAAGATTGAGGAGGTCGGCGGCATTGACACCATCTGGGCCGGCATCGGCTGCAAGGGACTCGTGGGTTTTTGTGAAGCCCCGCATTCCCGGTACTACCGCATTGGCCACGAGGAGTACAAAAACAGCAAGGCCCGTATTGTTGAGCTCAATGAGGATACCTTAGTCGCCCTCTCGCAGCGCAATTTCGGCGGCTGCTACGACTTTGTGCCGCCCAAGGCCGTGACCTTAGGCATGAAGGCCATTTTGTCCGCCCGGCGCATCGTCTACATGTTCCGCATGGGCTCCTGGAAGCAGACGGCGCTTCGGGTGCTGCTCTTTTCAGAGCCAACGCTTGAATACCCCGTCACCTTCACGACGAAATATATCCCGGAGCGCATTCTCTTCTGCGACGAAATGACCCTCGACCACCCCAGATCTCATAAGAAATGAGGGGCTTGCCGTGAATGAGTGTACTAAAGTCATCGTATTCAACAGCCACGGCGTAGGCATGTATGTCACTCTGCCGCGCCTTCCCAACGAGGGCGAGACGCTGCGGGGTCGAAACTGGCGCATGGAGGACGACGGCGGCAAAGGCTCCAACTTCGCCGTGGCCTTGGGACGGCTTAAAGTCTCAACCGCTTTTGTCTGCCGGGTCGGCGGCGACCTCTTTGCCCGTATGGGGCGAGACTGGATGACGGCGGCCGGAATTGACCTCTCTCATTACGAGATGTCGCCTGAGATTCACACCGGAGTCGGGCTTGTCATGCTGCTGCCAAACGGCTCCAACACCATCCTCTGCAGCGAGCGCCGCAAATGCCCCATGGCAGCCTATGAAGTTGCCGCGGCTTTTCATGATTACCCAAATGCGAAGTATTTTGTCACCGGTTTTGAAATCGGGGTGGATGACCCCCTTGAGGCTGCTCGGCTTGCCAAGGAGCGGGGGCTTACGGTGCTCTTAAACCCCAGTCCCCTCCCCGACTATGAACTTGCCCCCATGCCCTTTGTCGACTACCTCTTTATCAACGAGGTGGAGGCGCGGGGGCTTTTGGGCGGCGAGTATGAGGATGCAGCCAACAGAGTACGTCAAAAATATGAGGTCGGGGCGGTTATCTTGACCCTCGGGGCCGAGGGCTCAGTGCTGTGCGACAAAACGGGTACCAGTAAATTTGATGCGCCGAAAGTTGAAGCCGTCAACACGACGGGGGCCGGTGACGGGTATATGGCGGCTTTCACCGCCTGCCTTGTCTGGGGGAATGACCCCGATACCGCGGCCCGAAGAGCCAATGTCTATGCCGCCCACACCGTCACGGTCGACGGCACAATCTCGGGCTACCCACAGCTTGGCGAATTGAAATTTTAAATCAAGATAATAAATAATGCCCCTCCGAATGCTTCCGGAGGGGCATTAAACATTTTTGATTACTTCAAAGTAACCTTGTAGAAGTTCTTCTTTCCCTTCTTGACAATGACAAATCCGCCGTCAAAAAGGTCCTTTCCGACCGTGGCCTTGGCATCCTCTACCTTAATGTCGCCAAGTACGATTCCGCCCTGCTCGACAAGGCGGCGTGCCTCGGCTTTGGAGGGGGCAATGTCGGTCTTGACGAGGAGGTCAAGGAGTCCGATCATGTTATTTTCGAAGTCAGTTGCCGCAATTTCCTTTGTCGGCATGTCGTCGCTGACACCAGCCGACTCAAAGACCTGTTTGGCAGCTGCAAGGGCCTTATTAGCCTCTTCTTCGCCGTGAACCGTCTTTGTCAGCTCATAAGCCAGGGTCTCCTTGGCGCGGTTTAAGTCCTTGCCCTCGAGCTTACCGAACTCCTCGTCAATTTGCTCGACGGGCAGGAAGGTCAGCATCTTGAGGCAGCGGATGACATCCGCGTCCTCGACGTTGCGCCAGTACTGGAAGAAGTCGTATGGCGGGGTCTTATTCGGGTCGAGCCAGATGGCGCCGCTCTGGGATTTGCCCATCTTCTTGCCCTCAGAGGTCGTCAGGAGCGAGAAAGTCGCGCCGTAGACCTCATCGCCGTACATGCGGCGTACCAGTTCAATACCGTAAATGATGTTGGACCACTGGTCGTCGCCGCCGCACTGCATGTTGCAGCCGTATTTCTTGTGCAGCACCGCGAAGTCGTAGCTCTGCATGATCATATAGTTGAGCTCAAAGAAGGTAAGCCCTTCCTCAAGCCGGGACTTGTAGCACTCTGCCGCAAGCATCCGGTTTACGGAGAAGTGAATGCCGACCTCCCGCAGGAAATTGACATAGTTTAAGTCTAAGAGCCAATCGGCATTGTCGGCCATGACGGCGCCCGGCTTATTAAAGTCGATGAACTTGGCCATCTGCACTTTAAAGCACTCCGCGTTGTGGTTGATCATCTCTCTTGTCATGATCTTGCGCATGTCGTTGCGCCCCGAGGGGTCGCCGACCATCGTGGTGCCGCCGCCGAGCAGAACAATGGGCTTGTTGCCGGCCTGCTGGAGCCTTGCCGAGGTTGCAAGCTGGAGGTAGTGGCCAACATGAAGACTGTCAGCCGTGGCGTCGTAGCCTATATAAAACGTCGCACCTCCGCTGTTCATCAACTCTCTGATGCTATCTTCGTTCGTGAGCTGCGCGATGAGGCCGCGTGCCTTCAGATCTTCAAATACGCCCATGCTGTTCTCTCCTTTACCGATAAATTTTTTATATCGCATCTCCCCAAGGACTTGGGCATTGCCTGTCCGAAAAGAGGTTGCTTTGAAGTATTGTATGCAGCGAAAGACTATTTTGTTACGAGCATCTCGCGGGCGGCGTCCTTAGCTGCCCCAGTGACGACGTTGCCGGACAGGAGCCTCGCAAGCTCCCCCACCCTTGCTTCCCCAAGGGCTTTTTCAACCGAGGTAAAAGTGCGCCCCGCCGCTTCACTTTTTGTGATGACAAGGTGGTTTGCGGCTAAGGCCGCAATCTGAGGCAGGTGGGTGACGCAGAGCACCTGTCTGTCGTGCGAGAGACTTTGCAGCTTTCGCCCGATCTGCTCGGCAGCCGAGCCCGACACGCCGGTGTCAATCTCATCAAATATGAGGGTGTCGGCGCCGTCCGCTCCGGTCAGTACCGAACGCAGGGCCAGCATGACTCTGGAAAGCTCGCCGCCCGAGGCGATTTTCGCCAAAGGCCACAGCTCCTCGCCGGCATTTGCCGTAAACATGAACTCCACGCAGTCTCTTCCGTCTTGCCCAAAGTCCGGGAGCTCTGTGACACCGATTGCAAAGCGCGCCTTTGGCATATTCAAAAACCGAAGTTCCTCTTCGATGCGGGCTCCTGCCTCAAGGGCTGTCTTTAAGCGTAAGGCGGAAAGTTTTTCCGCAAGCCCGTTCATTTCATTATACACATGGGCAAGCTCCTTTTCAAGAGCGTTTATCCGCTCATCCGACAGCTCAATATCGGAAAGTTCGCCTGCCGCTTTTTCCCCGAAGGCAATGACCTCCTCCACCGTGTCGCCGTATTTGCGGCAAAGCCTGTGGAGTATGTCAAGCCGCGACTCCACCCGATTGATGTCGGCCGGGTCAAAGTCGAGCTCGTCTAAAAAGTCTTTCACTTCGCTTGCGACGTCCGACAGGGTGTAATAGCTTGACTCAAGGCGCCCTTGGAGCTCCGACAGCCTGTCTGAAAGCGATGTACAGGCGTTTAGCTGGCGAAGAGCAGCCCCTGCCAGGGAGACTGCTCCCTCGCCGTCCTCGGGGTCTAAAGCCTCGCAGACAGCCCCGACCGAGCGGACGAGCTTACCGGCATTTTGCATGACGGTGCGCCGCTCAGTCAGTTTTTCAACCTCGCCCGGGACAAGATTTGCGCTCCTGATCTCCTCGACTTGAAAACGCAGCATATCGAGGCGGCGCGACTTCTCCCTTTCGTCCATGCGCAGGCTCAGGGTTTTGGCTTTCAGCGCATTCGCCTTCGCGTAGCTTGCCCTGTACTCCTCTAATAGCTTTTCTGCACCCGCCAGTTCGTCTAAGAAGAGAATGTGGCGCTCCGGCTGGAGCAGCCAGCCGCTGTCGTGCTGGCCGTGAATATTGACAAGGGTTGCACCCAGCTCTTTTAGCATGGCGACCGTGGCGGGGCGCCCGTCAATTCGCACCGTGCTGCGCCCGTCTGCCGCAAGGGTTCGCTCGATACACCGCTCGCCCTCCGGCCCCTCAAAGAGCGCCGAAACAGCGGCAGTGCTTTCCCCCGACCGAATGAGGTCGCGGGAAACCCTGCCGCCTATGAGCATTCCGATTGAGTCTATGATGATGGACTTTCCGGCGCCCGTCTCTCCGGTGAGTACCGTAAAGCCTTTTGAAAACTCAACGTCAAGCCGGTCAATGACCGCAATATTCTCAATACAGAGGCTTTTCAGCATAGTTTCAGCCGTTTATGATGTTGTTCAGTTCCTCAATGAAGGCGAGCGAGTCCTCTTCGGTGCGCATGACGGCAAGGAATGTATTGTCGCCCGCAATGGTTCCGACGACGCCCGGCATCTCCGAAACGTCAATGGCCTCGGCCGCGGCATTGGCCATGCCGGAGTGGCAGACCACGACGACAAGGTTATTCACATGGTCAATGTTGACGATGGTCTCGCGGATGATGGAGGTGT
>VSSQ01000986.1_pt1 | contig 12722 bp, 10 predicted proteins | sample 4763081 | NCBI WGS metagenome assembly VSSQ01 (sample SAMN12137344, study PRJNA551015) | bioreactor metagenome | isolation source: SDC9 anaerobic chlorinated ethene degrading culture | place: USA: Knoxville, Tennesee | collected 2015-01-01
TTGTAGTATTTGTAGCAACAATTCCGTCAATCCCGGATACCAGGATAAGGTCTATTATCTCATCCAGCTGCTCATAAGTTAGGTCTGGAGAAACTTTTAAAAGTACTGGCCTGTACTCATCAAAATATTTACGAAGTGTTGTGATCCTGTCAATAATCTCAGAAAGTGAGGATATGTCCTGCAAGCTTGTTACTCCCTTGACATTTGGACATGAAACGTTGATAACAAAATAATCCACAAAATCGTAGAGTTGGGCAAAACTCTTTTCGTAATCCGACGGAGCTTTTTCGTTAGGTGTTGAGGTACTTTTAATTATATTGGCTCCCAATACAATATCAGATTTGCGATGCTTTAGTTTAGAAACAGCAAATTTCACACCCTTGTTGTTGATGCCCATTCTGTTAATTATCGAATTGTCCTCTTCTAGCCGAAAACACCTTGGTTTAGGGTTGCCAACCTGTTCGTTTGGTGTAAGTGATCCAATTTCTACAAATCCAAAACCAAAACAAGCTAGTTGATCAAAAACTTCTCCATTTTTATCGAAACCTGCTGCCAGACCTACAGGATTTCTAAATCTCAGTCCTAGTACTTCTCTTTCTCCTCCCTTGAGTTTGTAGTTGTAAATGGATTTCAAAATCCACATTACAGGAGGAAAGAAGGATAGGAGTTTTAACATCACTATTGTAAAGTTGTGTGCTGTCTCCGGAGATAAAGAAAAAAGGATTGGTCTGAATAGCCTGTACATGATTCATCAAAAATTTGATGCAAATATAGTAATAATAAGAATCACCCTAATTCTTTTCCCTTGTTATACTCCTCAAAGGTACCGTCCGAATATACAAACAATACCTTCGTAAGGATCCTTTTTTCGCCAACAATTGGTAAGGAGTTATCATTTATTGAAATCTCAGAAGGTTTAGGATTACTATTTTTGGATTCAATCTCCTTGTTTTCATTGAATAAAGTCGATTGAAATCCAGTTTTAGTATCTTCAATTCGATTATGAATTGAGGTGGGATCTGTCAAACCTGATTTATAAGGATCACCTTTGCCTGTTATAAGCCACTCAGCATTCAATTCTTCAAAATTGTCAAGCAGCTTTAGTATGAAATCATATCCAGGTTTGTTTCTTCCAGACAGGATATGGGAAAGTCCAGACCTCTGAATACCAAGAATATCGGCAAGTTTGGCCGGTGACAACTTCTCTCGGGTTATAAAATATTGTAAACGTTCCTTCATAGATGTAAACATTGGATGATACAAATGTAATCATTTATTTAATTACAAATGTAAATTTGTTGAATTCACAAATGTGCACAACTCAGATTCATTCATCTAATATTTAGAGGTAAGATCTGGTAATTACCAGTCAGTTGAAATAATCTTGGTGTAGTTAAACATAAACATTAATAAAAACGTGTAATATAACTGGTGTCCAGATATATAAGTATGGAATCATAATAAGTTTGCTTCAAATTATACATATTTTGCCAAAAAACTACTGTTTATCTCATAGTTATACTTCATATAAATATCATAACAGATTGGATTACATGGTACTAAGAGCATTATAAAATTAATCTATGACCAAAAACTCAAATCTATGTACTAAGGTATTTCTAAGTAGAAACAAATGTTACATATGTAAACTTGAGTAGTTTATTATTGGGTTACATATGTAAATTTCAGATGTTTTAGTCTACAAACTCAATTTTGATTAGATTTGCAATCAAAAAAGTGATACCAAAAATTAATATTCAGGATTATACCTATACATTATCAGATGATAAAATTGCAAAGTATCCTTTGCCAAATCGTGAAGACTCCAGAATTTTAATATTCAAGCATAATTCCCTGGATGAATCCAAATTTTCAAATCTCGCAGGGTTATTGCCCTCCGATTCTCTGCTTATCTTTAACAAAACCAAGGTTGTTCCTGCACGATTGCTGTTCCGGAAACCAACAGGTGCCCATATTGAAATTTTTTGCCTTGAGCCGTATTATCCAAATGAGTATAATCTAAATTTTTCCTCCACGGACAATTGTAGTTGGATTGCAGTTGTAGGAAATGCTAAGAAATGGAAAAGTGGGTTCCTGCACTTTGATACCAATGGAGATTCTGTTTTAAACCAAATTAACCTAAAGGCTAAACTTGAACAAATAATTGAAGATAAATATGTTGTAAATTTTTCTTGGGAAGGAGGAATCTCTTTTTCCCAGGTAATGGAGATGTGTGGTAAAGTGCCTATCCCGCCTTATCTTAATAGGGATACACAACTAATTGATAAAGAACGTTACCAGACACTTTATGCTTCTACAAAAGGGTCTGTTGCAGCACCTACTGCCGGACTTCATTTTTCACAGCATGTTTTGGATGATATTGACAAGAAAGGTATTAAACGAGGCGAATTAGTATTACATGTTGGAGCCGGAACCTTTTTGCCTGTAAAGGCCAATGAAATATCTTCTCATAAAATGCATTCCGAATTGTTTAGTGTAGAGATATCAATGGTCAGGGCTCTTTTGGAACAGGTTGTTGCAGGTAATCCTGTTGTGGCAGTAGGAACTACATCCGTCAGGACTCTTGAGAGTTTATACTGGATTGGTTTAAAATGTTTTAATGGTCTGCAACCAAGTGATACCGAACAATGGGAACCATACAGTGAGACATCAACAGATGTTACTCCTACCCAAGCACTTCAATCCCTTGTTGAATGGATGGAATCCTCAAACATCCACATTATGGAAAGGAAAACCCGAATAATTATTGTACCTGGTTACAAATTCAGGATAGTAGATATTCTTATCACCAATTTCCACCAGCCAAACAGCACGTTGTTATTGTTAATAGCATCTTTTGTAGGAGATAATTGGAAAAGTATTTACAACTACGCTTTGGATAATGGATTCCGATTCCTTAGTTACGGAGATAGTTCAGTCCTCTTCAGGCTTGATTGAATCCAAATATATCAGTTTTAGTATCTTATGTGCCCAACTAGATAACAGGGGGCCAGAGCTGAGAAGGTTTGGGGCAATATTGGAGATCTGCTTTTTGGCTGCATCAAGAAAGCTGCTATTATCAGTCAATTCGTACATTGATATCAAATTGCCGGCCATTATAGAATTTGCAGACGGCCTTACAATGTCAGTATTGGATTCTCGTTTAAAAGGAAATGTTTCTTGATTGAGCCCAAGCTCAGACTTGCTGAACATGCCGTTTTCGGGCTTATAAAACAGTGTCATGACAAGATCTGTATATCTCTTTGCTACACTTAAGTATTCCTCTTTGTGTAGAGTTTTATGTAATTCAAGTGATGCTTCAATAAAGTATGCATAATCAGAAAGATATCCAGGTAAGTATGCTTCAGAACCGCATGTATAGCGGAAAAGTTTTCCATTAACAGGATCTGTGTTGTGATAAACAATGTGCTCAAATAAGACTAAAGCTCTTTGGTACATTACGGGATTGCCCAAATACCTGGAAGCGGTTGCCATTGCAGCAATTGCAGATGCGTTTGATGCTGTAATAACCCTGGTATCCCTGTAGTATCCCTTATGTTCTTTTCTACGCGCAATGAGCAACTTGAAATGTTCATCAGTCAGCTTTTGGTACAAATCCGGAGTTCTGACAGGAATCTGTTTGCGTTTTTTTTCTGTAGTAATGCTGATACCCAGGTTTTCGGCAATTTCTTGGTAATTACCTGGGAATAATATTGATAATTCATTCAGTGAGAATGAGTAATAATCAGCTTTATCGATTGGTTCAAGTATGGTCGTGGAGTTTACATACCCTCCTTGTGAAAGGCTAAGCGATGTTATTATGAATTTGAATACCTTTTCGGCAGTCTCCCGGTATGATTCTTTTCCATAAAGCTTGTATGCAGCTGAATATAAAAGCAAAAAACGGCTGTTCTCTTCAAGCGTCTTTTCATAAAATGGAACGGTACATGAGTAATCGGCAGCCTGACGGAAAAAACCTCCTTCAATCGGATCAAACAGGGAAGAGTAGTGCAGGTGGTCTAAAATCTCTTCCATTTTTGAAAAATACTTACTTCTTGTATTCCCCGCAAGGTATTCAATTACAGTATATAGGCCGGATGGGTTGGGAGTGTATGGTTTGATCTTGTAGATGAACCCCTTGTTGAACATGGAATCGAACCAAGATTCCACGTACCTGTCCAGCAGGTTCCTGTCAATAGGGATCTCACTTTGTTTGTTTGTGATAACCCCGGTGTTCAGAGCTGTTATTGTCAATGTTTCGGAAAGTTCTTCCAGCTTGTCCCGTTTCTCCCGCTTTGCTGCAAGCAATGAATTTGCTATATTGACAAAGTTACGAGGGTTACATTCCGAAAAAGCAACAATAGGCCTTCTGTCAGGCATTATGAACATATTCATGGGACCATAGGAAAAGTCTTGATTCAAAAACAAAAGATCTAAGGCAAGAAGGAATGACTCTGGTTTGTCTTCTTTGTCTTCAATGATGCATAAGAAATTTTCGTTTAGAATTTTTTGGACATCAGGATCCGAAAAAAGAGCTACTGATGACTCTCTTATGTTGATATTGCTGACATAGCCAATGTGAAGAAAAATGAGTTTGTCCTCAACCTCATTTTTCTTCAAAAGCTCAGGTGTCAACGAAAAGTGCCAATTAATCCCCTTTTCGCAGAACATTTTAAGGTATGGAGAGCAACTCTTGAACATTTATTATTTATTTTTGCTAAACTAAAGCCTAACCACTATGAAAAAAAGAACAATCATTGACCTGTTTGAGGAATCTGTTGCCAGATATCCCGACAGTACTTTACTTTTGGAAAAGGTAGAAAACAAATTCACTCCTACTACCTACTCACAAGCAAAGCTAATCGCAGAACAAATTGGCGCAGGCCTTTGTTCAATCGGTTTTGGGAAGGGATGCCATGCATCTATCTTGTCAGAAGGTCGCAACCTCTGGATATTGGGGGAGCTGGGACTATTTTATGCAGGAGGTATCAACGTCCCGATTTCTATCAAGATTGAAGAGAGCAATGATCTTTTATTCCGGTTCAATCATGCAGAGGTAGATACAATAATGGTATCCGGCCGGCAGTTGCAAAAAGTTCGTGCAATCAGGAGTCAGCTTGAATATCTCAAAAGGATAATAGTGTTTGATCGTCTGGAACAATACGAAGAGGGTGAGATTTTCATTGATGATGTAATTGCTTCTGGAAAAATCTACTTGGAAGAGAATTATGTCCAATTTAAAAACATATCACAATCCATTGACAATAATGATTATGCAACAATTACCTATACCTCAGGTACAACTGCTGATCCAAAAGGAGTTATTTTGACCCATCGTAATTACACTGCAAACGTTGAGCAATCGTTGTCATGTATGTCCATACCTGCAGGTATGAGGATGCTTATTATACTCCCTTTGGACCATTGCTTTGCACATGTAGTTGGCTTTTACATAATGATTGCGACAGGGTCAATTGTTGCAACTGTGCAAGCTGGAAAAACCGGGTTGGATACATTGAAAAATATCCCAATAAATATTATGGAGGTGAAACCCCAGATATTGTTGTCTGTACCAGCACTTGCAAAGAGCTTCCGCAAGAACATAGAAAACAATGTGAAATCCAAAGGGAAATTAGCCGTACGGCTATTTGAACTATCACTGAAAGCAGCCTATGCCTACAACAAAGAGGGGTGGAACAAGGGGAGAGGTCTTTCTTTATTGCTGTACCCTGTAGTGAAACTTGCAGATAAGATCTTGTTTTCAAAAGTAAAAACTGCAATGGGAGGTGAACTTGAGTTTTTTGTAGGTGGTGGGGCATTGTTGGATATTGAAATGCAAAAATTCTACTACGCCTTAGGTATCCCCATGTTCCAGGGCTATGGACTGTCGGAGGCAACTCCAGTTATATCTACAAACACACCGGCCAGGCATAAATTGGGTTCCTCGGGTATTTTGGTCTCTCCTATGGAGCTCAAGATTCTTGACGAGGATGGAAAAGTGCTTCCCGTAGGTTCCCAGGGAGAGATAGTCATTAAAGGAGAAAATGTCATGGCTGGTTATTGGAAAAACCCCGATGCAACAGCCGAAACAATAAAGAATGGCTGGTTGCATACAGGAGATCTTGGCTATATGGACAAGGATGGATTTCTCTATGTTTTAGGGCGTTTCAAATCTCTATTGATTTCCAGTGACGGAGAGAAGTTTTCACCTGAAGGAATAGAAGAGACTATTACAGGTAATTCTGCTTTAATACAGCAAATTATGCTATACAACAATCAATCTCCGTATACTATTGCAATCATTGTTGCAGACAAATCAAAGGTACGTGGGAAAGAGTTGATAGATACTATCCAGAAAGAGTTATCGAGATACAAGTCGGGAGGTGAATATGCAGGAATGTTTCCTGAAAGATGGTTACCCTCTACTTTTATTATTGCAAACGAGCCATTTACCGAGCAAAACAAAATGATCAACTCAACTATGAAGATGGTTCGGTCAAAAGTGGAAATTGCCTACACGGATAGGATCAAGTATGCCTATACAGCCGAAGGCAAGAATATTTACAATAAATTTAACCTCGAACAGTAATGTTATTTAGAAAACTTGTTGGGGTGATTATAATATTAATTACCTCAATTGTTTCTTTAAATAGGATATTTTTACCTGTAGATAATCAAGAAGATAAAAACTTATTTTCGACGTCAAATGTAATTCAGGACATACAGGTGATATCCAAAGAGCCACACTCTGTGGAGCACCCACAAGAAAGATCCAGGGTCAGGGAGTACCTTTATGTAAGATTGGCAGAATGTGGCGCAGATCCTGTTGTTTTCTACTACGACTCTGTCGAGTCATACAAGAAAAAGCGTATAACCATAGGAAATGTCTACGGTGTTTTGGAACCCGCAGGCAAAAAAGCTAGTTCGTATGTTATGTTGATTGCACATTTGGATTCGAGGTTCACAAACCTTGTAAAAGGCAAAGAACAACTATCACTTGGTGCAGCAGATGACGGTTATGGGCTTGGGGTTATTTTGGAGCTGATAAGGATTTCGAGATTATACCAAAAGCAGTGGTCACAAGGAATCAAGATTCTATTTACAGACTCCGAAGAGTATGGCCTTGATGGAATAAAACATGCTTATTCATTTGATAAACATATTTTTGATAAGGTAGGGTTAATCATCAATTTCGAAGCAAGGGGTGTCAAAGGTCCTGCTGTGCTCTTTGAAACCTCTGTAAATAACAAAAAAGTCATTGAATTGTACAAACATTCCAAAAAACCAACAGCCTTTTCATTAACTTCCGCCGTTTACAGCATTTTGCCAAACTACACCGATTTTTCTGTTCTCAAAGAGGATTTTCCCGGAATGAATTTTTCTGTTGTGGACAACCTCAATTATTACCATACAGCAAAAGATAACATTGAAAATATCTCCGGACGGTCTATTCAGCACTATGGTGTCCAGACACAAGAAATTGTCAAAGAATACCTGGTCAACAAGAAGTACAGTAGTCCTGATTATCTGCTATCTGACAGTAATGTTGTATATTTTTCAATCCCATACTTGGGCATTATAGTTCTTTCCAACTTGCTGTATTTCTCGCTCAATATATTCATACTTGTGATTTTTTTAATTATAACACTGTTTTATGTGAAGCAATCCAGGATAAGGTTGGTCAATATTCTCAAAATAACAGGTGTGAACACACTCTACATAATCGTAACATCTATTGCTTTATATTTTGTATCTCGTTTTTTCTCACAAACAAATGGTCTTGAGTATAAACTCATCAGCCTTGCATATGTAGATGAGGAGTATCCGGTTCTTATACTCTCCTTGGGCACAAGCGTAGTTTTTTTCCGTTGGCTGTATGCAAAACATATGAATTCTAGCAAAGCGACCCTTCCTGAGTATATGGCTTCGGGGATATTGGTTTTGATGCTTCTTTCTGCAATCACCCTTTTCTTGGCTGGAGACAGTACCCTCTTTTTTGTTTCTCTCTTGTGCGGAGTATTATCCTACGTATCGTTGCTGTTTAAATATTCTAAATTCATATCCTTACTGGGATTGATTGTGACATTGTTGTACTTAATACCTTTACTATACCTTTTGTATGTAGCGCTTGCATTTGGTTCTCTTCCAATAATAAGTGCTTTGGTGTTGTTTTTTGTTTGGACGCTGTTTCCAACCTTCTCGGCTTTTACCGGCACTTATGATTAATTATTTCTTAACTTTGTTTTTTAAAAGATCTGTAATGTCAGAAGATAAATTTAAAGAGATCAGGCCTTATAAAGGAGAAGAAGAGGCAGCAGCACTTGCAAGGATTGCTGCCCATCCCATTTTAAAGGACATTTCAAATTACCTCTTTCCGGGCAAAGATCCCAATGATTTGAAACATTTGATTTCATCACTGAAAAGTGTAGAAGAGTTCCAGGCAAAGGTTATGCTGTTTGCAATCAAGAAAATTGTATCTGATACTGCCAAGAACCTGACTTACTCTGGATTGGAGAAATTGCACGACGGCTCTGCCAGGCTGCTGATATCCAACCACAGGGACATAATGCTTGACTCAGCAATAATACAGGCCATACTTCATATAAACAATATTCCCACTTCGGAGATGGCAGTGGGCGATAACCTGGTAACAGATCCCTTTATGGAGGATGTGGCCAGGTCAAATAAGATGATCAAGGTAATCCGTACTGGAAATCCTCGGGAATTATACAAATATTCCAGTATCCTTTCGGAGTACATAAGGGAGAGTATTGGCACAGGAAGGTCATCTGTATGGATAGCCCAACGGAACGGAAGAACAAAAAATGGTGTTGACATCACCGAACAAGGCTTACTCAAGATGTTTGATATGAGTGGTTCCGGATGTTTTAAAGAGGATTTCGGCAAACTTTCAATTACTCCGGTTTCTATTTCCTACGAATACGAGCCATGTGATTTCCTCAAAGCCCGCGAGTTGTTCATATCCAGGAGAACCAAGTACAAAAAATCTCCGGGAGAGGACCTGAACAGCATTTTGACCGGATTGATGCAGCATAAAGGAAACATACATATACATTTTTGTGAAGTGATAAATGAGCAGGAACTAGCTGAGTGTGCGGGACAGGAGAAAAACGAAAAGTTCAAGATGCTCGCCGAGGTCATAGACAAGAGGATTTACAGCACATACAGGATTTGGAACACAAACATGATTGCATACGATATGCTAAACTCTTCCAACGTATTTAGTTCAATGTACACGGAGGAAGAGTATAAAGCATTTGATGAATATTGTGAACTTAAGATTTCCGGATTCGAAGGGGACAGGGCAGAGATCAAAGATATCTTCCTTTCAATTTATGCCAATCCTGTGACAAATTCGGGTGTTAACCCTGTTTCACAGTTACATCCAGTTGAGGGAACGGAAAGTTGAATCCTTTTGCAGGGAACGTAGTATAGATATCTTCGTTTATCTTAAAGTAAAGGTCCCAAAAATCGGATGTCTTCACCCAACATCTTGCAACTATCACTATGGAACTGTCAGCCATTTTGTCCAATCCGGCAAAAGGAACAGCAGGTTCGTTCAGAACCCGTTCATCGCTGTTGAGCATGGACAGGATTAGTTCTTTAGCTGCGTGAATATCATCTCCGTAGGCAAGTGAAATAGACCATTCGACCCTCCTCACGCCTGTTCTGGAAAAATTGTTTATAATACCGTTGGAGAGTGGTCCGTTAGGTACAATTATCAATTTATTGTCAGGAGTATTTAAAAAGGTACTGGTTATCCTTATTTCATTTACAGTTCCCATATATCCTTGGGCTTCAATGAAGTCTCCAACCTTAAACGGCTTGAAGAACAGAATCATGACACCTCCTGCAAAATTTTGGAGTGTGCCGCTCATAGCCATCCCTATAGCCACACCTCCAGCTGCCAATAATGCTGCAAATGAGGTAGTGTTTATACCAAGTATTCCTATAATGGTGAGAATAAGCAATATTGTTAGGGTGATCGACACAAAGCTCATGAAGAAACCCTTCAAAGAGGGATCGACATCTTTTTTCTCGAGCATTATCTTTGTCAGTTTCTTTACTTTCCGGATTAACCAGGCACCAACAGAATAGATTACTACAGCCAATAATATCTTTAAGGCTACCGGAATCAGCATGGAAAACAACGTTGATAAAAGTTGGTCCGGAGGAAAAGATGTGATTGTTGAAAGTTGGTCTTTGATGTTTTCTGCGTTAAGCGTGTCTGCTTGTAGCTGTGTGAAATATAGTAACATGTAATTTGTTTTTTATATAACAGAATTGTTATTGGGTAAAACATAAATGTTTTATTATCTGTTATACTGTTTATTATTTTTTTATTTAGTTAAATCAAAATTACATATTTTTTTGCAGTTATTATAATCCTACACATTTTACAAGCTGTTTAGCAAGCAACTTAAGTTGCTTTAAGAAAAGAAAATTCTTATTTTTGCCAAATTGAATATTTTATATTAATCTACTAATATTTACAACAATGGACAAGTTGATCAATCTTAATCAGATCATTGGAAAGTTAAAGGACGGAATGACCATAATGGTAGGAGGCTTTTTAACCAACGGCGGGCCCAACCAAATCATGGATGCCATTGCAGAATCTGGTGTTGGCTCCCTTACGCTGATTTGCAATGATGCTGCTTTTGCAGATAAAGGTCTGGGGAAATTGATTAGCAGTGGTCAGGTTAAGAAGTTGATAACTTCATATATCGGTTCAAATACATCTGCAGTCGATTTTATGAACGAAGGCAAATTAGAGGTGGAATTTTCCCCCCAGGGTACACTTGCCGAAAGGATCAGGGCTGCGGGTGCCGGACTTGGTGGGGTTTTGACACCGACAGGTTTGGGTACAGTAGTACAAAACGGAAAACAAGTTCTAAATATAGACGGAAAAGATTTTATCCTGGAAAAGCCTTTAAAGGCTGATATCGCTTTTATTGGAGCTTCAATCTCAGACAAGGCTGGGAACCTTTACTATAAAGGCACAACCCATAATTTTAATCCTCTGATGGCAATGGCTGCACAGGTAGTAATTGCTGAGGTTGGTGAATTGGCCGAAACAGGAAGTATTGAGCCGGAAAATATTCACACTCCAGCAATCTTGGTTGATTTTATATTCACTAAATAATTTTTTGATATGTCTCAAACAGCAATGATCAGAGTTCGGATGAGCTCACATGATGCCCATTATGGAGGAAACCTGGTTGACGGGGCTAGAATGCTCCAACTATTCGGGGATGTAGCAACTGAATTGCTTATCCGTTACGATGGCGACGAAGGGCTTTTCCGGGCATACGACAGCGTTGAATTCCTGGCACCGGTATATGCCGGCGACTTCATAGAAGCTACAGGAGAAATCGTATCGGCAGGAAATACCTCCAGGAAAATGGTATTCACAGCAAAAAAAGTAATTGTGCCAAGGGCTGATATATCTGCCTCTGCTGCCGAGCTTCTCGAAGATCCCATTATTGTATGCAGGGCGAGCGGTACTTGTGTGACACCAAAAGATTGTCAACGAATTAAAAAATAGAGTATGGAAAAATTGATTATTACAGCAGCTATATGCGGGGCTGAAGTCCTTAAGGAGCATAACCCGGCAGTACCTTATACAGTAGAAGAGTGTGTCAGGGAGGCAAAAGCAGCGTACGATGCAGGAGCAAGTATCATACACCTGCATGTCAGGTATGATGATGGCACCCCTACACAGGACAAAAATCGCTTCAAGGCAGTAATGGATGCCATTTACAAGGTTTGTCCGGACGTAATAATCCAACCCTCTACAGGAGGTGCAGTAGGAATGACTGACGACGAAAGGTTGCAACCTACAGAACTCAACCCTGAGATGGCCACTTTGGATTGCGGCACTCTTAATTTTGGAGGGGACGAAGTATTCATGAACACTGAGAATACAATCAAATATTTTGCAGAACGCATGAACGAGAGAGGTATAAAGCCAGAATTGGAAGTTTTTGACAAGAGCATGATTGATATGGCACTGAGGCTCCATAAAAAAGGGTTTATCAAAACTCCTATGCATTTTGACTTTGTTATGGGGGTAAACGGAGGAATCTCCGGTGAGTTGAGGGATTTTGTGTTCCTTAGGGGTAGTATCCCTGCTGATGCAACCTATACAGTTGCAGGAATCGGAAGGTATGAATTCCCATTGGCAGCCGCTGCAATCATAGACGGTGGCCATGTAAGGGTCGGATTTGAGGATAATGTATTTGTTTCCAAAGGAGTCCTTGCCAAATCCAACGGAGAACTTGTAGAAAAGGTCGTAAGGATTGCACGTGAATTCGGCAGGGAAATTGCAACTCCGGCCGAAGCCAGGCAGATTCTGGGTCTCAAGGCAAAAGTATAATAACCACTACTTAAACAATTAACAAATTTTACAACAATGAAAAAAGGAAACAAATACGGCCTTCACCGTGTGATCGAGCCACAGGGAGTACTACCTCAACCGGCAAACAAGATTGACAATAACATGGATGAAATCTATGACAACGAGATCCTTATTGATGTACAGACTTTGAATATAGATTCTGCCAGTTTTACCCAGATTGAGGAACAAGCAGGCGGGGACAAAGAGAAGATAGCGCAAATCATGTTTGATATTGTGGCAAAGCAGGGAAAACACCGTAATCCTGTAACAGGTTCAGGTGGAATGCTTTTGGGCACTGTGG
>VSSQ01000564.1_pt1 | contig 12683 bp, 10 predicted proteins | sample 4763081 | NCBI WGS metagenome assembly VSSQ01 (sample SAMN12137344, study PRJNA551015) | bioreactor metagenome | isolation source: SDC9 anaerobic chlorinated ethene degrading culture | place: USA: Knoxville, Tennesee | collected 2015-01-01
CATTACAGCCGTAAGAGAATTCGTATAGATCGACCCAAGAAAGGAGGCAGCACGCTTGTTTGCGAAACGCCGCAACCGGGAATGCTGCCATCTTTATCGGAAAATCGGGAACCAACCAAAACAATGAAGGCAGGGAAAACCATGATAGAACCAATGAATAAATATCTGCAGATCGGATTAATCCATTTTATGGCCTATCCGCAGGCGATGAACTGGAAAGATCAGGGCAATATCGTAGAAACCGTGAAAAAAATAGTGGTGGATGACTACTTTGACGCCATCGAAGTTTCGCATATCGAAAAGGATGAAGACCGCGCAGCCATCAAAAAAATGCTGGATTCCAGCCATATGAAAGTTTGTTACGGGGCGCAGCCGCGGTTATTGACGGCCGGATTGAATCCAAATGCCATCGACGAAACCGAACGTTTGAAGGCGGAAGCCATCCTGATCGATTCGATCGATGAAGCGGAATACCTCGGCGCTAAAGGGATTGCTTTCCTTTCCGGAAAATATGAGGAGGCAACAAAGGAAGAAGCTTTCCGTCAACTGGTCAAGACGACAAAGACAATCTGCGAGTACGCAGCCAAGAAGGATATGACGATCACGCTGGAGGTCTTTGATTACGATCTCGATAAGAAATCACTGATCGGCCCGGCACCATATGCGGCTACATTTGCCGCCGAAATGCGCAGTCTGGTGGAAAATTTCGGGCTGATGATGGACCTGTCCCATATTCCGCAAACGCATGAAACCTCAAAATATGCCATTCAAGTCACTAAGCCTTATATCACCCATCTGCATATGGGCAATGGCGTTGTGAAAGAGGGCGCAGAAGCGTTTGGGGATACGCATCCACGCTTCGGGTTCCCGAACAGCGTAAATGACGTTCCGGAATTATTGGACTTCTTGAGAGTATTGCAGGCGGAGGGATTCTTTGACAGTGTCAATCCGCCGGTGCTATCCTTCGAAGTGAAGCCGTGGCAAGATGAAGATCCGGACATCGTCATCGCAAACGCCAAACGGACATTGAATCGTGCCTGGAGCCTGTTATGACACAAGGGGGAAAAGAAATGAAGATAGTTGTATTAGATGGATATACGTTGAATCCGGGAGATCTTTCCTGGGAACGTCTGGAGAAGCTAGGGGAATGCGCCATCTATGATCGCACGCCTAAAGAGGAAGTCATCTCGCGCATCGGGGATGCCTCGATCATATTCACGAACAAAACACCTTTGACGGCTGAAATTTTCGCAGCTTGTCCGAATATCCGCTATGTCGGTGTTTTGGCGACAGGGTATAACGTGGTGGACACTGCGGCAGCCAAAGAGCACGGCATCACCGTGACGAATATTCCGACTTACGGGACCGCATCAGTGGCTCAGTTCACTTTCGCATTGCTGCTGGAAGTCTGCCATCACGTAGGTGAGCACGACAAAGCGGTCAAACAAGGACGTTGGCAGGAGTCAGGAGATTTCTGCTTCTGGGACTATCCGCTGATCGAATTGGCCGGCAAGAAGATGGGCATCATCGGATTCGGCCGGATTGGCCAGGCCGTGGCAAAAATCGCGATCGCATTCGGGATGGACGTGTTGGCATATGATCACTATGCTGATAAGAGCTTAGAGAACAAGCACACGACAATCGTGGAGCTGGATGAGCTATTGGCTCAATCGGATGTCGTGTCCTTGCATTGTCCGTTATTCCCGGAAACCGAAGGAATCATCAATGCAGCAGCTTTGGATAAAATGAAATCCAGTGCCATTTTGATCAACACGTCACGTGGACCATTGATCGTTGAAGAGGATTTGGCTGCAGCATTGAATGCCGGCAAGTTGCATGGAGCGGCCGTTGATGTCGTTTCGACAGAACCAGTGACGGAAGAAAATCCATTGTTCACTGCGAAAAATTGCCTGATCACACCGCATATCGCCTGGGCGCCGATTGAAGCCAGACAGCGCTTGTTGGATATTGCGATTGATAATGTTGAAGCATTTTTGGAAGGGAAGCCAGTGAATCGTGTTTCCTGATGAACTGAATTTGCAATGATTGAGAAGGAGAACAGATATGAAACTGAGAGATGATGCAACGTATATCATAAATCAATCGATCCAGGCGGTATTACCGGATAAGGCGGTCGTAAATGCCTTGAGTAACATGGATATAGTTGGTGACATCCATATCATCGCGATCGGAAAAGCAGCCTGGCGCATGACGAAGGCGGCTGCGGATTGTCTGGGCGAGCAATTCCAAGGCGGGATGGCCTTGACAAAGTACGGACATTCCCTTGGCGAAATTGAGCGGGTGACTATTTTTGAAGCCGGGCATCCGATACCGGATCAGGCATCCATCGATGCAACAACTGAGATTCTGCGTTATGTATCCACGATCCCGGAAGAAGATACGATTCTGTTTTTGATTTCCGGCGGCGGATCCGCCTTGTTCGAAAAAACGCGGGATGAGATTTCCTTGGATGAATTGGAAGATATCAACAAGCAGCTTTTGAGTAGCGGCGCGAACATTGTCGAAATCAACACGATCCGTAAGCATCTCTCGGAAGTGAAGGGCGGCCAATTTGCCCAGTTGTGTTCTCCTCGTCAAATACATGCTATTATCCTGTCCGATGTTTTGGGGGATCGTTTGGACACGATCGCATCCGGTCCGGCCTATCCCGATTTTTCGACGAGCGCAGAGGCGCAGAGAATTGTCGAGAAATACGATTTGAAATTGTCGGAAAAAGCTCGGTCAGCCTTGCTGAGGGAAACACCCAAGGCTTTGGATAACGTAAAGAATACCCTGATCGGGAGTGTGGATATTTTGTGCCGCGAAGCGGTAGCGCATGCACAGTCGCGTGGATACCATACTTGCGTGTTATCGACAGCCCTTGAAGAGGAAGCAGCTGCGATAGGGGAGCGTCTTGGTCAACTCGCCAGAAAGATTGTCTCTGGGCAAGAAGATGCACAGCTTCCGTGTGCCATCATCGCCGGTGGAGAGCCTATTGTCACGATCAAAGGGGATGGATTGGGTGGAAGGAACCAGGAGTTGGCGCTGGCTGCGGCTTTTCAGATTTCCGGATTGCCTCAAGTGGTCTTGGCATCGGTCGGATCGGACGGAACGGATGGACCTACGGATGCAGCGGGAGGATTGGTTGATGGCGCTAGCTTAGCGCGCATGCGGAGAAGCTACGCTGACGTGGAAGGTCTGTTGGCGAACAATGATTCCAATAGAGCCCTGGCAAGCAGCGGAGATCTGATCGTTACCGGTCCTACCGGTACAAATGTCAATGATCTGATCATTCTGCTGATCGAGAAAAAACCTGCCTGAAAAAGGCAGTCACAAAACAGAAAAAGAAGGCCCGGGAACTGTTCCCGGACCTTCTTTTTCTGTTTTATTTATCGCACAGTCCATCAAGCCAGCGGATCAATTGCTGATATATGCGTTGGCCGGCGGGTTTTGACAGATCAGCGTCGAAGTCGTGCGGCATTCCCAGGACAGGATGAAGGGCAGCAATTGGTATCAGCTGAGCAGCTTGTTGGGTGAACTGATATGGCACGTCCTTGTCTGCCGTGCTGGCTGTAAGAAAAGTTGGGGGCAATGATTGCAGCTCTTCTGCGGTCAGATTGAAGGCTGTTGTTTTTGATTTGTCCTCAAGGAACAGCGGAACCCATTTTCCGGTCTGGCGGGCATGGAGGTATAACGGAAATCTTTCCGTAACTGCGCCCACCGCAAGCGGCTGCTTCCGGATCTGTTGCTTCACATACGCCGCAGGCACCTTAGGGAAGGTGTTGTAGTGCGCGTTCGGCAACCGGAAAGAAGGATCCTCCAGCGAATAATAACCGTAAAAACTGGCCATGCCTTTCAGTTGGGGGTCCGCCGAGCGGGCTGCCAAGAGAAAAGCCAGATAGGCGCCGGCAGAACGGCCAAAAAGCACATAATCCGCCGAACCCAAATTGAACAAATGCTTGCTTTCTTCTTTGAACCAAGTCAATGCCTGGTGCAGGCACAGCGTGATTTTGGGCAATTGTGCTTCCGGTGCCAGCGGATAATCGATCGTCAGCAGCGAATATCCGGCATCCGCCAGCATTTCCCTGTACGCATCGGGAAGGTCATTGCGGTCTCCGAAAACCAAGCCACCCCCGTGCAAGTAGAGGAGCGTCAACGGTTTAGCAGAGGCTTCCGCAGCTGGATAGAACGTCGCCTGCAGGGGCAGGCCTTCATAAACGAAGTAAGTATGAGTTGAACTGTTCATGTTTTTCATCATTCCTTTCGGTGCTTTCTTTTTCACTTTAGCATAATCTTTCTCATTTAAAACGGTTCAATGTGTACATATGGCACAAAAATATATCGGATTTTGTGTATTATGTTAATGATATACCATCAAGAAGCGCTTACAATATGGTTATGATATTTCGGAGGAGGAAACGGAAAAATGGAATGGTTTAAGACTATTCAAGAGAATGTTGATTTATTATCGGGTATCGGCAGCGATCCGACGGGCGGCATGACGCGCTTGCTTTACTCCGATTCGTGGTTGGAAGCTCAGAATGCCGTCAAAAACAAACTGGAAGAGATCGGAATGGAAACGCATTTCGATGAAATCGGAAATCTGTTCGGAAGAATGGAAGGTTCAAAATATCCTGATGAGACAATCATGTCCGGTTCCCATATAGATACCGTCATCAACGGCGGAAATCTCGATGGGCAATTTGGTGTGATAGCTGCCTATGTCGCCATGGCTTACTTGAAAGAAACATACGGCCAACCCTTGCGTTCAATGGAAGTCATCTCGATGGCTGAGGAAGAGGGCAGCCGTTTCCCGACTGTGTTCTGGGGAAGCAAAAACTTTGTCAACGAAGCCAAAATCGAAGACGTCGAATCGATCAGCGATTTTGAAGGGATCAAATTTGTGGATGCGATGCGCCAAGCCGGATTCGACTTCAAGAAAGGCGAACAGAAACGCAGGGAAGACATCAAAGCCTTCGTGGAGCTGCATATCGAGCAAGGGAATGTCCTTGAAAACGAAGAGCTCCAAATCGGCGTGGTCAACAGCATCGCCGGCCAACGCCGTTACACCATTGTTCTGAAAGGGCAAGCGAACCATGCAGGCACGACGCCGATGGGCTACCGCCGCGACGCAGTCTATGCTTTCAGCCGCATTTGCTCTGAGTCGATCGAAAAGGCGAGAGCAATCGGTGATCCGTTGGTGTTGACCTTCGGAAAAGTCGAACCGAAACCGAATACGGTGAATGTGGTGCCGGGAGAAGTTCTGTTCACAATCGACTGCCGCCATACGGACAGCGACGTGCTGATCGGGTTCACCCAGAAATTGGAGCAGCGCATCAACGAAATCGCTACAGAAATGGATATCGAGGCGACCATCGACTTATGGATGGACGAAGCGCCGGTTCCGATGGATGCAAACATCGTCGCGATTCTCGAAGAAGCCGCAAAAAAAGCAAATATGAAATACCGTGTGATGCACAGCGGGGCCGGACATGATTCCCAAATCATCGCGCCGCATTATCCGACTGCCATGATTTTTGTTCCGAGCATCGGGGGCATCAGCCACAACCCGGCTGAAGCGACCAAGCTGGAAGATTTGGTGGAAGGCGTCAAAATGATGGCAAGCGCACTTTATGAATTAGCTTATAAATAGAAAAATATCAAACGGATAGGGTGGATCGAAGGATGGGCTATAAGAACAATCAAACAGGTTACAGAGACGGGCTGTTGGAATCAAGGGCCGTCATAAAAAGAGCAAATTACGCGTTGATCCCGCATGATGGATTAGTGAAAAACGTTGTTCCCGGATTTGAAAATTGCGAGGTTACCATTTTGGCTTCACAAAAATTGGGAGCAAGCTTTGTGGATTACATCATTTCGATGAAATCAGGCGGCAGAAACGTGCAAGGCTTCGGAGCTGAAGGCGTAGAAACCTTTGTTTACGTCGTTGACGGAAAATTGAAGGTAAGCGACGGTGCGGAGAGCCATGAGCTGGAGACCGGCGGCTATGCCTACTTGCCGGCTGGCGTGTTGATGCAGTTGGAAAACAACCAGGAAGCGGATACGGAAATCTTCCTTTACAAGAAACGCTACGAAACTTTGGAAGGATACGAAGCGCGAAAGGTTGTGGGCAACATCAATGACTTGGTCCCTTCCGAATATGAAGGGATGAAGGATGTCTTGTTGTGGGATCTGTTGCCGACAGATATCGGTTTCGATATGAATTTCCATATCCTTTCGTTCGAACCGGGTGCTAGTCATGGCTACATCGAAACCCATGTGCAGGAACACGGGGCCTACATCCTGTCGGGCCAAGGCATGTACAACTTGGACAATGACTGGATGCCTGTAGAAAAAGGCGATTATATCTTCATGGGTGCCTATGTGCCGCAAGCCGCATATGCAGTCGGCAGAGGTGAGCCGTTGCGTTACGTCTATTCGAAGGACTGTAACCGCGACCCTAAAATTTGAGGACAAGGAGCATACAAATGGAAGGCACAGGAATAGAAGTTGAGGCGAAATTAGTGACTGTAATGCCTGATGAACTTCATCGACTGATCAAAAAAAAATTAGAGGGAGCAGGACTGTATCCTGAGCAAGCAAATGAGGTAGCCAACCACTTGGTGTTTGCGGATTCTTCCGGAATCCATTCCCATGGTGCCGTGCGCGTCGATTACTATGCCGAAAGGATCGCCAAGGGTGGTTTGACGCTTGATCCCGATGTTTCTTTCGAGAGGACAGGAGAAAGCACAGGAATCTTTCATGGCGATAACGGAATCGGACAGTATATCGCGAACATGGGTTTGAAGGAAGCGATCGCCATGGCCAAGGAGTCGGGTGTTGCAGTGGTAGGGATTTCCAAAATGAGCCATAGCGGTGCACTTTCCTATTATGTGAAACAAGCGGCTGAGCAAGACCTGATTGCGATTGCCATGTGCCAATCCGATCCGATGGTTGTTCCTTTCGGAGGCTCAGAAATTTATTATGGAACAAATCCGATCGCGTTTTCGGCGCCAAGGAAAAATGGTCCGCCGATCGTCTTCGATATGGCAACGACTGTGCAGGCTTGGGGAAAAATCCTCGATGCCCGTGCAAAAAATAAAGCCATACCGGATACCTGGGCAGTGGATAAAGAAGGAAAACCGACAACAAATCCGCATGATGTCCATGGACTGTTGCCGATTTCCGGTCCAAAAGGATACGGACTGATGATGATGATCGATATTTTATCAGGCGTGCTGTTGGGGTTGCCTTTCGGGAAGCATGTTTCTTCTATGTATGACCAAATTTCTGAAGGACGCAATCTCGGTCAATTATATATCATCATCGATCCAAAAAAATTCACTGATATAGACAGTTTCAAAGATAAAATTGAGACGACCGTGGCGGAATTGCATGAAGTCAAACCGGCAGCTGGGTTCAGTCAAGTTTATTATCCAGGCGAAATCAATCAATTGAATTATGAAAAGCATCAGCAGGAAGGCATCCCTGTCGAAGAGAGCATTTACGCCTATCTAAAAAGTGATCTGATACATTTTGATCAATACGGCGGCAAGGGAGCATTTGCGTAATTAAAACTAGATAGAAGCACTTAAAAAGAAACGGGAAACCGGGGGAGAGAGGCAATCAATGTTACACACAATCATCAAATCAAACAGCTACCAGGATTCTATCGTCTTGATGCTGTTGACGAATAAAATCAACACGGTTGCAGGAGTCACAAAAGTTTCCATCATGATGGGTACGCCTGCCAACAAAGACATCTTCAAAACGGGAGGATTGTACACACCGGAACTGGAGAAAGCATCATCGAATGATATGGCTGTCGTCCTGGAAGTGGAGGACGAAGCGGTCATCGCTAACGTCATGGAGGAAATCGATCTTTTCCTGGAGGAACAGGCCAAAGGGAACAGCGGCGCTTCAGTGGAAGAAACTGCCCGTACGTGGGACAAGGCCTTGGAAATGGCAAAAGATGCTCCAGTCGCGCTCTTTTCGATCCCTGGCACCCATGCAGCGCTTGAAATCGAGCGTGCGCTTGACGCCGGCAAACATGTCTTCTGTTTCAGTGATAATGTTTCGGTCGAAGATGAGAAGCGCCTGAAAATGAAGGCGCACGAAAAAGGTCTGCTGCTGATGGGACCGGATTGCGGAACTGGAATCATCAACGGCATCCCATTGGCGTTCACCAATGTCATCAGACCCGGAAAAATCGGCATCGTCGGTGCTTCCGGTACAGGTATCCAGGAAGTCTCCACGCTTATCCATAAACTGGGAGGCGGTGTAACGACTGCAATCGGAACCGGCGGACGCGATCTGAAGGAAGCTATCGGCGGCATCACATTGATGGACGGCATCGTCACTTTGGAGCAGGATCCGAACACGGAAGTGATCGTCGTCATCTCCAAACCACCGGCAGCCAGCGTCAGGGACAGGGTTCTGGCTTTATTGAGAAAGATTTCCAAGCCGGCTGTAACCATCTTCTTGGGCGAAAAGCCGACTTATCATGAACCTGATCTTTATCACGCCTATACATTGGAGGAAGCGGCTGAGCTGGCTGTCAAATTGGTGAACAAAGAAATCATCAGTTCCGATACCGAGGCTATCGAAGCGCCTGCCGTCAAGTTCTCTGTTGATCAAAAATATATCAAGGGCTATTATTCCGGTGGTACGTTGGCCAATGAGGCGGCCATGCTGATCAAAGATGGCCTTAGTTTGACTGGGGACGCCGAGAAGAAAGAAGGATACATCCTTAAAAATGAAGGTTATGAAGTCCTGGATTTGGGGGACGACATCTATACGCAAGGCAAACCGCACCCGATGATCGATCCTGAAAAACGTATCGAAATGATCAGACAAGCCGCTGATGATGCTGAAACAGCCATCATCTTATTGGATATAGTTTTGGGCTACGGCTCGCACATGGATATGGCCAGTGAATTGGTGCCGGCCATCAAGGAAGCGAAAGCGAAAGCCGCTTCGGCAGGCAGAGAGTTGGCATTCGTTGCGACAATCGTAGGGACTGATGCTGATCCTCAGGATGGACAATCCCAACAAAAAATATTGGAAGATGCTGGAGTGATCATCCGGATGAGCAACAACCAAGCGGTCCGCACGGCTTTGGCGATGCTGGGAATCCATATCCAAGACAACAAAAAGGACCTGAAAGAAATCGATGCGCCTGCATTCACAGAAGAATTGGCGCCTTCACAAGCCATGTTGGATCTGCTGCATGCGAAAGAATTTTTGAATATCGGCCTGCGCAGTTTCTCCGATACAATCCGTGAAAACGGTGGGAAAGCAACACAGTTTGACTGGCGTCCGGTTGCGGGTGGCAACGTCACCTTGCAGAAAGCTTTGTATTACTTGAATAATTATAAAACTGAACAAACAGATAGCATATAAGGGAGGAAAAACAAGGATGCATTATCAAACGATTGATGAAGCTAATCAAGCAGTAGCTGCTAAAATTGTCGCTGGATCCCCTTTCTTAGTGGATGTTGTACCAGCCAAATCAGTGATCAAAGAATTTAACGAAGGGAAAGTCCTGCTGCATGCAGGACCACCCATCAAATATGAGCAAATGGTCGACCCGATCCAAGGGGCTTGCGTGGGGGCAGCGCTTTTTGAAGGCTGGGCGGAAAATGAAGCGGATGCCAGAAAGTTATTGGAATCCGGAGAGGTTACTTTGATCCCTTGTCATCATGTCAATGCGGTAGGTCCGATGGGCGGTATCACTTCGGCAAATATGGCGGTCCTGATTGCGGAAAACCGGACGGATGGGAACCGCGCTTTCTGTACAATGAATGAAGGCATCGGTGCAGTGTTGCGTTTCGGCGCCTATTCAGATGAAGTAATCACTCGTTTGCGCTGGATGCGCGATGTCTTGGGTCCAACCTTGAGCAAAGCGCTGCAGACAAAAACAGGCGGGCTGAACGTGAACGTCCTCGTCGCCAAAGCGATCGCGATGGGGGATGAATTCCACCAAAGAAATATCGCTGCCTCCTTGGCCTTTTTGAAGGAAATGGCGCCGATCATCGTCGGATTGGATATGGATCAACAAGAAAAAGAGCAGGTCATGCAATTCCTCGCGGACACGGACCAATTCTTCCTGAACATCATGATGGCAGCAGCTAAAGCTGTCCTGGATGGCGCAAGGACGATCCAAGAGGGTACAATCGTCACTGCGATGTGCCGTAATGGCTATGAATTCGGTATCCGTATCGCCGGAATGGGTGATGAATGGTTCACAGGACCGGTCAACACGCCACAAGGACTTTATTTCTCAGGCTTCAGTGAAGACGATGCGGCTCCGGATATGGGGGACAGTGCCATCACTGAAACATTCGGTGTCGGTGGCATGGCGATGATCGCAGCCCCTGCAGTCACGCGCTTTGTAGGCAGCGGCGGATTCCAGGATGCGCTGCAGACAAGCAATGAAATGCGCGAAATCTGTATCGACCAAAATCCGAATTTCTCCGTACCGACATGGGATTTCCAAGGCATCTGCCTTGGCATCGATGCCCGCAAGGTCGTTGAAACAGGCATCACCCCGGTCATAAATACCGGTATCGCCAACAAGAAGGCTGGTTTGGGCCAAATCGGAGCAGGAACGGTGCATCCACCGATCGAATGTTTCGAAAAAGCTGTCTTGGCATACGCTAAAAAATTGGGTTTCCAGGAATAACAAAGGAGGATGGTCGCAGTGTTCATAAAGGCAGCTTACCATGACGAACGCTTGGCGGACACGCTGCAAAATAAGAGCACTTGGCGCGTCCATAGCCTATTCAATAAAAGTTTGAACATTCAAAGTGCTGATCAGGAAAATCTGATGCTGATAGCAGGTACAGCCTCACCTCGATTGCCGAAGGCGCTGTATCTTCCGGATGACATGTTGGGGAAACTGGTCGGAACCGTTCAACCCGGCCAACCCGTTTCCATCTCGGACGGTAGGCTGATTTTCGACGGATGCACCATTATTGTTGATGGGACACCGCATTATCAGTCCCGCTATGCAACGGAACAAGGTTTGCACCAGGGCAGCTTGCGGCATTATGTGGCAGCGATGGCGAAAATCAAAAAATTGAACGGTTTTGATTTCATGATGGCGGACTTGACGCGGGATTCATTTTTAGCACATACCCCGGAAGGCAATCATATCCTGCGGCTGTATTCGGGTGACGCGGGCAAAAGAGCCGAGGCGATAAGTTACTTCATCGGAAGAGGCAAGGGGTTGACGCCATCGGGTGACGATCTTCTGGTGGGTGCTTTGGCAGCCGATCAGCTTCTGGGGATGCTCCCGGCGGATACGGAAGGCCTCATCAGGAAGCGTTTATCGCAAACTCCGAAGCCGACTACAACAGTGAGTGAACATTATCTGGTGTGCGCCTTGGATGGGCTTTACAACGAACCCATCCATCGTTTGCTGCATGTTTTGCGGCAGGAAAGTGAAGAAAAAACCATAGAAGAATGCATCAAACACATAATGGCAATCGGACATACGTCCGGAATGGATATGTTGACAGGCCTTACGGGTGCCCTGTTAGTGTGGAACAGATTTGAAGGAGGATACAATCAATGGCAAAAAGAGTTGTCATCGCTTTAGGCGGGAATGCGATTTTGCGCCCAAACCAAGAAGCGACGTTCGATAATCAGATGCACAACATCAAGATGAGTGCGGAGCTGATTGCAAAAATCGAAAAATTGGATTATGAAATCGTGGTTACGCACGGAAACGGTCCGCAAGTCGGGAACATTCTGCGCCAAAATGAGGAAGCAAAGGATGTCGTACCACAGATGCCATTGGATGTCTGCAGCGCAGAATCGCAAGGCTTCATCGGCTATATGATGGAACAATCCATCAAAAATGTTTTGAATGAGGAAGAATTGACTAGCGGCGTATTGACTTTACTGACGCAAACAGAGGTATCGCCCGATGATCCTGCGTTCGAAAATCCAACAAAACCAATCGGTGTCTTCTATTCTGAAGAAGAAGCTGATCGGTTGTCGGAAGAGCGAGGCTGGATCATGATGGAAGATGCAGGAAGAGGCTACCGCAGGGTTGTACCTTCCCCTCAGCCGCAGAAAATCCATGGCGTGGAGTCTATTCTGAAACTATTGAAACAAAATACCATCGTCATCGCAGGCGGCGGCGGCGGCATCCCGGTAGTCCGCAACAAAATTGGGCAAATATCAGGGATCGAAGCCGTTATCGACAAAGATCGCACCGGCAAGAAGTTGGCTGAACAGCTGGATGCCGATGTCTTCATGATGTTGACCGACGTCAGCAATGTCTACATCAATTACGGGAAACCTAATCAAGAAAAGCTTGAAGAAATTTCTGTCCTGAAAGCGAAGCAATATTTTGATGAAGGCCAGTTCGCGGACGGCAGCATGGGGCCAAAAATGGAAGCTGCCATCGACTTTGCTATGCAAGGCAAAAAAGCCATCATCTGTTCATTGGACCAGGCGGCTGAAGCTTTATCCGGTTTTGCGGGTACGCGCATCGTCAACATTTGAATAAGTAAATGCAACAGGAGGTTGTCTCATTCCGAGACCGCCTCCTGTTTTTGTTGTGCGGCAGGGCAGCAAAATAGCCCGCCAAAAAGCTTTTGGCGGGTTGAAACACAGCAAGCTGAACACAAGAGCCCTGCGCAAATCATCACGCTCTACGCAAACGCGTTCTG
>VSSQ01000989.1_pt1 | contig 12662 bp, 6 predicted proteins | sample 4763081 | NCBI WGS metagenome assembly VSSQ01 (sample SAMN12137344, study PRJNA551015) | bioreactor metagenome | isolation source: SDC9 anaerobic chlorinated ethene degrading culture | place: USA: Knoxville, Tennesee | collected 2015-01-01
AGAGGCCAACTAAAAATTACTTTTAGTTGGCCTCTTTTTTGTGCTTATACCCTAAAGCAATTAAGGCATATCCAGAATCTCGTAATAACCGCCGAATGAACCGGCGTCAACAACAAAGGCAACTACAAATAAAAGCTCTTTGCCATTTACCTCACAATCTGCTAAATATCTTGGATCCCAGGAAACCATTCCATAAGATGAGTGGTTATAACCCATTGGCTGTTTAGCAAATCCAATCTTACCATTATCAAGAGTGAACTCAATTGGGTAATTTTTGTAATAACAGTCAGGAAGTCTGTAGTAATTTGCTTCAGCAGCCTTCTGAACAACCTGTGGCCATGACTCCTCAAAGAACTCAGATGTAAATGTTCCTGTTCCAATTGTCTGGAAAGTAAGTTTTCTCTGAGCTGTAACAGTTATTGCCTTGTTACCACCTTTTGAGACATCTGCATCATTGGTTATCGTAAGCTTAATATTATAAGCCTCTCCTCCAAATTTTGTTATATCATCGTATGTAAAGGTGATAATTGATTTATTTTCACCCGCAGCAAAATCAAAAGCCTGTTTGCTTGGGGTGAATTTACCTGCTGTTCCTGTAATTGTAACAGGAATTGAGGCTGCATTTTTTGTGTTACCTCTCCACATCTCCACCTGAAACTTATTGTTGTCAGAGGCCACCATCATATATTTAACAATAGTTGACGGAAAAGATGCCTCTACGCCATCACCCAATTTATAAATGGTCCTCTCCGGTTCACAGGCCGATGCTAGAAATAATATTCCAATTGCCAGTAATAATATCTTTTTCATATTTTCTCCAATTTTAATTTATCGGTTATTTCTGAGGCGGATTTTGATCCTTGCCTGCGTCCATATTCTCATTTCCATCAAACTCAGCCTGAGGTATCCAAAGGATGAATGCAGGTGATGCCGGATTTGTGTTTATGTTTGCCAGCTGCAGCGGGTGATTTGAGCCTTCAAAATTCCTCTTGAATCCAAGGCCTAATCTCTGCAGATCATGAAGTCTGGGAACCTCACTCCACAACTCAACCCTTCTCTGGAATAAAATCTCATCCATAAGAGTTACAAGTCCTGCAGTTGTGCTTGCATTGTAAGATTTACTATCTGTAAAGTTAGCCAAACGAGTGGCATAATTTGAATCCCTCTTTGTACCAACTGATGCAAGATGCTGACGAGCCTCAGGAAACTGCTGTAGATGACAGGCAGCCTCGGCAGCTATCAGTGCCATCTCCTCCTCTCTCATCAATATATGGTCTCCGGTCTGAGCAGCAACATCAATATATCCCAGTTTAACCTGACACCAAGAACGTTTTGAACCATTAACAGTTCCAGCTGCTCCCCACTCAGCCTGAGGTAGCGGAGCAGTCCACCACTGTTTCCTCTGGTCTGTATCAGGAATTTGAGCATAGAGCCATGAAGATATCAGGTGTCTGGCTTTTGAATATGTTCCCTTACTATCTGCATCCATATGAGAGTAAATATCCCAGATACCCATTGACTGATCTGTCTGGATACCCAATCCCCAAAGAACATTCTTCTTTGAAATATCATTAACCCTCTTTACATCATTAAAGTCAGCAATCTGAGCAGAGCCCTCCATTGCTTTTTTAGAAAATGTCAGTGCAGTAGGATAATCCTTCTGAACCAAAGCGTGTCTGGCTTTAATACCATAAGCAACATATTTATCAATATGCGATTTGTGCATCTGAGCTACTGTTGTCCCCTCAAGAAGGGCAATAGCTTTATTGATATCTTCGTTAGCCCTGTCGTAAACCTGTTTAACAGTCCCTCTCGGATTTCCCACGGAACCGGCAATTGTAGGCTCTGTATAGATAGGAACACCCGGTTTGGTTGGATCATTCTGCTGATAGCTCTGTACAAGCCACATATAGGCAAATGATCTTAAAGCATAAGCCTGTCCTACTACATAATCTGCAATCTTTTTATCTCCCGGAATCTTACCCTCCTGAGCAATTATATAGTTTGCATTAGAGATTATTGTGTAGAAGAAGTTCCAAATTTGATACTGGTGGCCTGCTTTACCTGTATAGTCACCCCAGGTGTCAAAGCCATAGTCATACCAGAACCATCCGGATCCGGAACCATCCATAGGGTGATCTTCACCCATAAGGTCAAATACAAGTATGTATGCAGGTAGTCCGCCATTTTCATCGTTCCATGCAGATCCCCAGCCTCCTGTATAGAGGACTCTGTAGATTCCGTTTAAAGCTGTAAGTGAGTTCTGAGCATCCGCAAAAATCATTGTTCCGGATACCTGGTTTGTAGGGTCTGTATTCAACTCCTCCGAACAACTGCTAAGAGAGAGAACCCCAATTATTGCAAATAAAAATAATAATTTTTTCATCATATATCCGTATTACTTAAAATTTGATATCCAGTCCCAGTGACATGGTCTTTACAGGAGTGTAAGAGAATCCTGTGCCACCGGTGAAGTTATACTGAGGGTCCATACCCTTAAGAGCTGTAAATACATGCAGATTGTCTGCTGTAAATGCAAGTCTGAGTGATTGAAGTTTCAATGATCTTGCCCATTTTGAAGGTAGAGTATAACCAAGGGTTATATTTCTGATTGCAAAATACGAAGCGTCAAGAAGCTCATCTGAAGTTCTTGTAATCCTTGCAGAGCCGTTAGGGTCGATTCTTGGAATTTCAGCCACATCACCCGGATTTTTCCAAGCCTTATTTAGCCTGTCAACATGGGCTGCCTGACCTACATATGTACTGTATAGCAATGAGTTATAAACGCCGTCGAGCATTTTACCGCCAATAGAGTAAGTAGTAAGAATACTCAAATCAAAACCTTTATAACGAAAATCATTTGACAGTGAACCATAAAGAACAGGAATACGATTACCTGCAACATCTCTGCACTGTAAAGCTTTTTGATAGCTGCTGGTGATATACTTCTCTCCCCTCTCACCATTTGTCTCATCCCATACCCAGTAAAGCTTGTTACCGGTTGCAGGATCAACGCCGGCAGATTCTGACAGGTAGAAAGAGTTAAGAGCTTCTCCCTCTTTAATAATATAACTGCCGGAAATAATTTCAGGTTTATCTGCGAGATTGAGGACTTTATTTTTAACAGTAGATCCCATAACTGTCATATTCCAGTTAAAGTTGGCTTTTTTAATCACATCAATCAACAAGCTAAGCTCAAAACCACTGTTAACCATTTTGCCAATATTCTTTGAGTATCCATCAAAACCGAGAGAGACAGCCATAGGGAAATCCATTAGCATATCATCTGTAATTCTATTATAGTACTCAGCAGAAATTGAAAGTCTGTCAAAAATCCTTCCCTCTAAACCAATATTGAAATTGTTGTTTTTCTCCCATTTTAGGTCAGCATTCTCAAGCGAGGTTACAATAGCCCCCGGGAATGACTGGTTAGGATAGGCAAGTGAATAGAAGGCCTGCCATGCATAGAGAGACCCAATATTATCATTACCCTGAACACCATAAGATGCTTTAACTGTTAAGTTATTAAGCCAATCTATACCCTGCATAAAGTTCTCCTGAGATAATCTCCAGCTGGCACCAACTGACCAGAAATCTCCAAATCTAACCTCTTTTTTAAATCTGGAGGTTCCGTCTCTTCTGTAACTGGCAGAGAAGTAATATTTATCGTTAAAATCGTAGTTCAAACGGGTAAAATAAGACTCTATAGCATAGTTATTTGTGTAAGAACTTGCGTTACTTACTGTAGTAGCAGCATCAAGTTCATATAATCCACCAAATGGGAATCCGGTCTTTTCACCATACAAATACTGATAGTTATATTTGTAAAATTCATGACCGCCCATAAAATCTATATGGTGATTTCCAAAAGTTCTGTCCCAATAAAGAATCTGGTTGAAAGTATAGCTGAAAGTTCTGCCATCAGCTACAGCAAGCATACCGTTAGTTGATTTTCCATTTCCAAAATTTGGATTCCAGTAGGTCTTTGATTTATTCATTGCATAGTCAAAACCAAAGTTGGATGTAAGTTTTAACCCCTTTAGAGCACCCTCTTTCAGTCCACCTATCTCAACAAAGGTTCTTCCGCTCAAGTTATCTGAAAGTCCAAGATATTTGTCCTCTTCAAGATTAGCAAGAGGATTCCATCCTGCACTAGCACCTGCAGGTCTGTCTTCTCCCCAGTCATACAGAGCTTTACCGCTTTCATCATAAACAGTATTTCCACTTGCATCTTTCTGATAAAGAGGATATATTGGAGACATTAACATAGCACTGTAGAATACATTTGAGTATGCAGAGCTGCTGGATGCTGCTGTTCCAAGAGTTGTACTGTTTGATGTATTCCCGGCAAAGTTTACATTCAGACCTGTTTTAAACCATTCAGTTACCTTTGAATCTACATTTGCTCTTCCTGAGAAACGCTCAAAAGATGTAGATTTTACAAGACCCTCCTCATCCAGGTAACCCAGAGAGAACATATAATTTGTATTGTTGGTTCCACCAGAAACATTCATTTGATACTCCTGGCGAAGCGGTCTTACAGCAGTTGCATTATCCAGCCAGTCTTCATTCCAGAGAAGAGATGTTCCACTGTGTATTTTACCGGTTGAGTGGTCAATCAGGTCACCGGCAGCTCTTGAGAATGGATTGTATTGCATATTTGCACCAAAAATCTTCTCCCCACCGGATACCATCTCCTGTAGAGCAAGAGCTCCTGCACTACCTGTCGGAGTGCCATTCTGGATAAGCCTGTTTTTAAACATATAGTAAACATCCTCTGTCCACTCGTATGCATCTAGGGTTTCGTATCTTGGGATTGCTCTTGAAGAGACTCCCCAGTTTCCTTTGAATGCAACAGTGACTTTACTCTCTTTACCCTTTTTGGTAGTAATCATAACAACACCGTTAGCACCACGGGCACCATAAAGGGCACCTGCAGAGGCATCCTTAATTACTGTGAGTGACTCAATATCGTTAGGATTAATCGCATTAATGGCTCCATCGTATGGTATACCATCAACAACATATAGCGGAGAGGTAGATGCACTCATTGATCCAAAACCGCGGATTACAATAGATGCACCTGCACCTGGCTGACCCGATCCTGATGTTGACTGAACACCCGGAGCCATACCATCAAGTGCCTTTGTAACGTTAGCAACTGTTCTCTTCTCAAGCTTTTCTGATTTTACAACCTGAGCAGAACCTGTAAAGGACTCCTTTTTGGCAGTACCATATGCTACGACCATTACATCCTCCAGTGCTATTGCACTGCTTGCCAAAGCTACATTAATAACTGTCCTGCCGCCAATAGCAACATCCTGACTCTGGTATCCAATTGAACTTACAGTTAGCGTTCCTGTACCAGGAGCACCTATTGTAAATTTACCATCCACATCTGTGGAAACTCCGGTTACAGTTCCTTTGACCATCACTGAGGCAAAAGGGATAGGTTCTCCTGTACCGGCGTCAGTTACAGTTCCGGTAATAGACAAGTTCTGGGCAAATAGTGTACTTGCCGCAAAACAGATTAGAACCGTTAAAATCAATCTGACTTTTTTCATTTAGTTAAGTTTTGATTAATAAAAGTTAATTAAAGGTTTAGTTTTATAATCTAAATTTAGAAAAAAATTGCTTTTTCTACAAATTAAATCACATAGTGTAATAATTTATCAGAAAAAACGAGCGCAGCAACTATGCAACGCTCGTTCAAATCTATAAAAAATAATCGAAATCTACACCCTAATGTTTAACTTCTACCATAACCGGTGGGGCCAGTTGATTAAAAGTTAAAGGATTAAAACTTTTTGTATAAAACTGAGCTCCTGCTTCAGTTTTCTTTACATCAAGCCTTACGAATTCATCTAAATTGTAAGGGTCATTTGGAATGGGAGTAAGTACTCCGTTTACATACTCAGAGACCCTTGCATTATGTGCAGTTCTGAGAATTCGTTTTACGATATGCTCTCTGCTTGGCGAATTATAGTACTGTCTGTTATCAATCATACAGCTGGAGCTCTCCGGCCTCCAAACACCATAAGTAAAATAGTATCCACCCTCGTGTGCTGTGACAGCGTATCCAGCTTTAGCAACAAAATGTTTCCATTTAATATTATTAAGGTCAGATGTAAGGTCTACATTAGGGTAGAAACCATATTTCACCCAATTCTGAAGTGATGTTTTCTCGCTCTCTGTAATAGTTTTATCCCTGTTTGCAGATGTTACATACTCATCTGCAAGTCTGCCAAAACCGTGTCCTCCGGCTTCGTGGTTCACTATACTTTTATAATGATAATTGGACCTGGTGTCTCTGCTGTTTGGGCAAATTGCCAATGCCCTGCCGTCACTGAACATCCAGCAGGTTCCGGCATATCTGTCCTCGTTAACAACCAATACTACAAGTGTATTCTGAAGTTTACCCTGTATCCCTGAATAATATGGGTTAGTATCCTCCATCCCCTCAACATTAACAGAGACAAATTCAAACACCTTTTCATCATCTGACTCCATGCTTGATCCACCCTTAAAAACAGTGCTGAATGCTGTCTCTTTTACTATTCCCTTGTCAAGCTGTGTTGCACCGCTATCCTTTGAATAGGCAGCAAGTTTATAAACTCTGAAATATTGCTTGTATGATTTGTAAGGTTCAACAGAGAAAAATGCTTCTATCCCCTCATTCATATCCTGATCAAATTTACCTCCGTCAACAAAATCAGCAATAGTATAGCCATCTCCAACAAAAACTATCTCATTCGCAATAAGACCATTTGTATTGAAAAAGGCAACCCGGGACTCTCCGTTGGCATATCCACCTTTGGTTCCTGTTGTAAAAGTGAATGCAGATGATACCGTTTTTGCACCATATGAGTCAGAGGCTGTAACTCGCCAGTAGTATTTAGTGTTTTCCTTTAGAAGTTCCGGGGTTGAATATTTGGTTAAAGTATCTGTACTGAATTTCTTAGTTAGAGCTCCTTCTGGGAAATTCGCAGATTCAGAAAGTTCTATGTCGTATTTAACCTGATCCTTATCTGTGTCAACTGACTTTTCCCAGCTAAATTCAAGTATTCTTGGGATATTTGTAAGATTATTCTGAGGGTGAATAGGTGACACAGGTGCGGGCGGAGAATTAACGCCCCTTTTTTGAAATATTTTAACAATCTTTGTTTTCCCTGCGTATTTAAATTCAACATCAACAGATCTGTCTTGTCCGGTATTTTCAACAACAGTGAGATTTAACTGACCATTCCCAAAACCTTTGAGGATATCTGAAGTAATCCAGCTAATATTTGCTGGTATTACTAACTCCCAATCTGTATTCGAAGATATGACCAAAGATTTTGAAGATTGAATTTTTTCAAAGCTTATGTAGTCAAAATCAATATAAAGAACACTATTTGACTGCGTTATGCTTATCACCTTTCTCAAATAACTTGGAGTACCCTCCTTTCCGGTTGTCACCACAAGATTTGTTGTGCGATCAGAGTCTGTGTTGTTCTCTGTTGCAGATATTTTTACAGTTGACTCCCCTGTTGAAGAGGTAGGTGTTATTGAAATCCAGTCTGAATCATTAGAAATTGACCAATTATAATTTGAACTGACGGAAATAGTTTCAGTTGATGTTTTGTTTGAGAAAACTATTTTATCAGCCGATAAAGTCAATACAGGCAGCGGATCCTTCTTACATGATACAAGAAAAATCGATATAACAATTGTATAAAATATTGTTTTGAAGAGATTCATTATTAAACATTTTTTCAAAGATAAAAAAAAAGTGCCTGTATAAAAACAGGCACTGAAAAAACATATAATAAAAACTTATTGCCAGTTTGGAACAAGGTTCTTATTAGTTTGAAGGTCATTTGCAGGGATTTCCCATACAAACTTCTGATTATTTGCCTCAACAGACAAGCCTGATGCAGCGGTTCCGGTAAGAACCATGTTTGCATTTTGCGGAGCCTTCCTAGAGAAACCAAGTCCCCATCTCTTCAGGTCATCTAGTCTTGTACCTTCACAAAGCATTTCACGAGTTCTCTCCTCTTGAATTGCAGTGAAAAGAGCAGCACCTGTAAGAGTTGTAGGCAACTCAGAGAGACCGCGTTTAACTCTTAGTGCATTTAGTGCAGAAACAGCTACTGTAGGCTGAGATGCTCTGTATGCAGCTTCTGCCTTAATAAGATAAGCCTCTGAAGAACGGAACAATTTCACCATGTTATAGTAGTTACTTACGGCTGTAGTCCAAAGAGTTGGATTACCAGGGTACTTGTTAATCATATATACATCAGTATAATTTTGACTTTGAATGGTAATCTTATCTTTTTTCAGATACGCACTCTTACGAATATCGTTATCAGCAAAAAGATCAACAACCCACTGCTGAGGGATAAAGTCAGGAACATTTGATTTAATACCGGTATTGTAAGTAATGAAAACATTCATCTGACCACTTAGCTCGTTAGTTGACATAAAGAGCTTGGTAATGATCTCAGAACCTTGGTCGTTGTTCCAAAGTTTCTGGAAATCAGCTTCATTATCAATAAGCGGATATTTAGCAATAACCTTGTCAGCTGCTGAAATAGCAGTTGTCCAATCGTGTGCATAAAGTGCAACTCTTGCTTCAAAAGCGTTTACTGCATCTACAGTAAGATAGTATGAATTTGCAGCTCCTGCGGCATTTAGCTTTTGTTTAGCTATTGCCAAATCATCTTTAATTTGTTTGTAAGTCTCCTCTAAAGTAGCTCTTGCAGGTTTTGCATTAGGATCATACTTAAGAACCAGTGGAAGGCCAAGTGTAGCTGCTGCTGTTGCAGGCTCATAATCCTTTGCATATCTGATTGCAAGTCTGTGGTATGCAAATGCACGCATAAAATGTACCTCGCCAATGTAATTGTCAAGCTGAGTTTGTTCAGTTGCATTTGCAGGTGTTACATTTGCAACATTGTCAAGGAAACTGTTTGCATTGTTAATTAACTGATAATGTACCTGCCACATATCTCTGAGGCTATAATCATTGTCAAGAAACTCCCAACGATAGATAAGTCCGCCTCTGTTACCATAGTCGAGGGTTGCATTAAGCAAATCTGACTGGAAATCTGTTGTGTAGACATACTGTCCGCCTACAGCTGCACGAAGGTAGGAGTATAGACCTGTCCTCACAGTTGCAGCATCCTTTACTGTCTGGAATGCCTGAGATTGCTCTATCGAAGCGTATGGATACTTGTCCAGGTTGCAAGATGTGGTTAGAGCCAGCAGGCCAACTATAGAAATAAATATTCTGTTTTTCATCATATCAAAATTTATCTTTAATTAAAATGCTAGTTGAACACCAAAGTTAACTTGCTTTGAGTTTGGATAAGCACCATATGTAAGGTTTGAATCAATTTCAGGATCAGCTCCTAAATACTCTGTAACTGTAAACAGGTTACGACCTGATGCATAAAACTTAACATTACTAAATACACCTTTAATCAGATTCTTTGGAAGAGTGTATGAAAGGGTAATATTTTTCATTCTCAGGAATGATGCATTTTCCAGTAAGTGAGTATCAAACTGCATAACCTGGCCAAACTTAGGCATATCAGTTATATCACCCGGTTGTTTCCACATTGAAAGAACTCTTGAAGATTGATTGTATCCTCTGAAGTTGTATGGGTTTTCTCCAAAATACCTGTCGTTGTTTACAATGTATTTGCCTAAAACATAAGAGAAGTCTGCAACTAAACCGATACCTTTCCAGCTAAAGTTAAGACTTAAACCTCCGGAAATAGGTGCGTATCTTGGCTTACCTGTCATTTGCTGTAATGCAGCTGAGTTAAATGTTTTAGTCACCTGATCAGTTCCGGGAACCTTCCATGTTTGCATACCATCGGTTGGATCAACACCTGCATAAACAGGATAATAGAACTCGACTGGTCTACCAACAACATATCCAACTCCGGTGTTTGGAACAACCCACTCATTAAGATCATAGAAGAGTTTGGTTATCTCATTTTTGTTGTAGTTGAATGTCTTGTTTATTCCAAAATATGTATTCTTTGTTCTTATAACATCAACACCTAGTGAAAGATCAATACCACTATTCTTCATACTTCCAACATTTGCTGTAATTGCAGAAAAACCTGAAGTATAAGGAACAGGAACAGACATTAGCATATTCTGAGTTGTTCTGATATAATAGTCAAGTTCCAGACGAATTCTATCAAAGAATTCAGCATTAACGCCAATATTTGAAAGCATCTGAGTTTCCCAGCCTAATTGTGGGTTACCTGCTGATGATACTGCCCAGCCTGTCTGGCCATTGTACTGATTTGTTCCAACCAAAGCAAGGTGGTCATAGTTTCCGATACTAGAGTTACCGGTTGTACCAATACTTGCTTTAAGATTTAATTTTGTTAAAAATGCAACTGTCTTGAGGAAATTTTCGCTCTTCATATTCCACATTGCACCTACTGAATAGAAAGTAGCACTTCTGTTGTCTCTACCAAACCTTGATGAAGCATCATTACGAACAGATAGATCAAGGAAATACTTGCCATCAAGATTGTAATCTGCCCTAGCGAAATATGAAAGGTAAGCATATTCTGCTTTTGAATGAGTTGGGTTTTCATTTGTAGGACCAGATGTTAACAGAACAAGCCTGTCATCTGTATGTCCTGTTGTGCTAGCCCCAAAAGCCTCATAGTAGTAGTCAATACCCTCATGACCGGCAAGAACAGATATTTCGTGTCTGTTATTGATATCAAATTTATATTCAACTGTATTTGTGATAGTTCTTGTGATACCTCTAGTGAAAGATTCAGCAACTCTACCATTATTAAGAGAGGCTGCATAAGATGGAAGTCTCTTGGAACTTGAGCGGTAGTCATACGCATCCATACCGGCTTGAGACTTAATAGTCAAACCCTCCATAGGAGTTATCTGAATAAATGCATTACCATTGAACTGTACATTTTTGCCAACTGAAGGCTGTTTTGCCAATAGATAGTAAGGGCTGTAAGCATTAACTCCAGGAATGAAATCAAGAATTTCACCGTTTTCACCATATGGGTTGTAGTATGGTTGTCTTAGCATTGATCCGAATATACCCCCAGCCAGCTGATTAGAAGCTTGATAAGTGTATCCTGAGTTTTGTCTTTCATCGTAACCACCGGAAAGATTTGCACCAATTCTTAGCCATTTCTTAACCTGAGATTCAATATTTGAACGGAATGAATACCTTTCAAATACAGATCTTGGAGAAGTACCCTCTTGTTTGAAATATCCACCAGATACATAATACATTGTTCTTCCGCCACCACCTTGGATAGAAAGGTCACCTTGATAAGTTGGAGCATTATCTTTGAAAAAATAATCTACCCATCTTGTGTCATGGCCCATAGCTTTAAGCTCATCATGTCTTGCCTGGGTAATAATCTTATACTCTAACTGGTGTGCAAGAAGCTGCTCAGAGTTCATAGGACTGAGGAAATTCTTGTTTGCTAGAGATGAAACTCCGTACATTGCATTGAAAGATACTTTTGCATCTTCACCTATTCTACCTCTCTTGGTTGTAATATAAATTACACCATTTGCAGCACGAGATCCGTAGATAGATGTAGCTGAAGCATCCTTAAGCACTGTAACGCTCTCAAAATCGTTTGGATTTAGAGACACCATAGTACCGGCGTCAATTGGGGATCCGTCCAGAACATAAAGAGGAGTGTTACCTGCTGTAAGAGATCCAACACCTCTTAATCTAACAGATGATGTAGCAGATGGCTCTCCTGAAGATGTGTAAACCTGAAGACCGGCAACTTGCCCCTGCAACGCATCCATTACGTTAGCAACAGGCTTGTTTTGGATCTTTTCAGAATTAACTTGATTAATTGTCCCTACAACATTTCCAACTTTCTTTGCTGTACCATATCCTACAATAACTGTTTCTGAAAGCAGGACTGCGTCAGACTGAAGTTGTATATTGATAACTGCTCTTCCGTTAACGGGAACCTCCAAGGTCTTCATCCCGATAAAGGATACTTCAAGAACAGCATTTTTGTCTGCGTTAATTGCAAACTCTCCATTGACACCACAAATGACTCCGGCGTTAACGCCTTTAACCTTAACTGTGGCTCCTGTTAGTGGAGAATTGTCAGACGCATCGGTAACAATACCTGTTACCCTCAAAACCTGTGCATTAAGCACATTACCGGCCAATAAAACAAGGATGGCCAGAACTAATCTGATTTTTTTCATTTAGTAATTTTTTGGTTATTAAAAAAGGTTTATGTTTTTATTAGGTCTATTTAGTCTTTTTTTAAAAATATTCTGGACGTAACGACAAATATAATAAAATTTTATATAAAATGGTTGTAGCAATAATATAAAAAGAGGGTGACTAAAAAATAGCCACCCTCAAAAAGATCAATAAAAACCTTGAAATTACTTCTTAGCCCACCACAATTTAGTTGTATAGGCGTCTCCACCTATACTTGTTGCAGCAGCAGATACATTCTCTTTGTTAAGAGTATATTCATTAGTATCATACTTCAGACGAGGTACTATATCAGTGCCTGTATCATTAGCAGTTACAAACTTAACTCCGTTATAGGTAACCTCACCCGGCTTCACAATTGATTTTGGATAACCGGTTCTGCGGTATTCTGCCCAAGCCTCAAAAGATTGAGAGA
>VSSQ01000066.1_pt2 | contig 12658 bp, 9 predicted proteins | sample 4763081 | NCBI WGS metagenome assembly VSSQ01 (sample SAMN12137344, study PRJNA551015) | bioreactor metagenome | isolation source: SDC9 anaerobic chlorinated ethene degrading culture | place: USA: Knoxville, Tennesee | collected 2015-01-01
TTGTATCGAGCAAGCTCTTCAACTTTATCGGCTCCCCATACATTCATACACACTTTTCTGGGATATTGCTCCTGGGTTTCAATAATAAACTCCTGCTTACTCCAGTTTCCCCGAGCACTAACACCATTCTGGATACCAAGCTTTGAGTTTATTTTTCCAATGATTTCCAATGCCATATTACTTAGTCTTTGTAGTGTCCTGAGCTGTAGCCTTGTCTATTTTTACAAGTTCAACATCAAAGATAAGTGTAGAGTTAGGAGTAATAACCGGTCCTGCTTGCTGAGCACCGTAAGCTAGCTCTGATGGTATGAATAGTCTTATTTTGCCACCCTCTCCAATTAGTTTTACACCTTCGCTCCATCCGGGGATAACAGCGTTAACCGGGAATTTAACCGGCTCAGCATTTCCCATTGAAGAGTCAAATTCAGTTCCGTCAATAAGAGTTCCTCTGTAAAATACAGATACTGTGTCTTCAGCTGCGGGCTTATTCTCAGAGCCTGGGTTGATTATTTTGTACTGCAGTCCACTTTCGGCAACTTGTACGCTGTCATTTTGTTTATTCTTCTCAAGAAACTCCTGACCTTTTAGTTTGTTTGCCTCTCCAATCATCTCTTGTTTGATTGTCATATATCTCTGGATAACTGTATTGGCAGTTACATCGTCGATTTTTAACTCACCACCGGCGAGGACATCCTTCATAGCTTTAGTAACCTCTGCAAAGTTAAGATCAGTAAAATTTGCATTTTTAAGCATCATCCCAAAAGAGACACCCACTGCGTAACTTGCAGAGTCTGTCAACTCTTTGGATACTTGTACTGAATCTGCGGTCTTTTTCTCTCCGCATGAAGAGATCATAACTGAAGCAAGGGCTACAATTGCAATCGATTTTAATGTTTTCATCTTGTGTGTTTTATTTGTTGTTTGTTGTTCTTTCATTATTTCGTGTTGTCAGAATAATAGCTGACAGGCCAATAATTGCAGCCAGAAAAGAGGTAGCGATTATGGTCATTTTTCCAAGGTTTATCAATTTTTGGTCTGTGAATGCAATATTATCGATAAAGATAGACATTGTAAATCCAATTCCCGCAATTATCCCTACCGAAAAAACATGTCCCCATGTCATATCTCCTGGTAAAACAGCAATCTTAAGTTTAACGGCAATCCAGCTTGCCAGGAAAATACCCAGAGGTTTGCCGATTAAAAGGCCAAAAAATATGCCTGGTACTATAGGTGCAATTGATTTGGTGAAAATTGAGGGATCCAGGATTACACCTGCGTTTGCCAAGGCAAAGACCGGCATAATCAGGAAGGTGACCCAGGGGTGCAAAGCGTGTTCTATTTTAAGCATTAAGGGGTGAACTTTGTCAAGTTTCTCGTGGAGGCTGTGTATTGCTTGCTGTTGTTCGTGATTAGACAGTACTTTCAGTTTATGATTACTTGCACTGGCAAACTTATTTATCAAATATCTGCTCCCGACAATAAACCTGACTTCGTTTATGTTGCTTCTGCCAGGAATAGTTATTGCAATTAACACACCCGCAATTGTTGCATGAATTCCGGATCCCAGAATCAAGAACCATAATAGTAATCCGGGAATAATATAAAGAGCCGGCTTGCTGAAATTCAGTCTGTTAAACAGAAGAAGGGCAGAGAATACTATTCCTGAGTAAATAAGTAACTCAACATTAATAGCGTGAGTAGGGTAGAAAATAGCAAGTACAATTATTGCTCCCAGGTCGTCCACTATGGCTAGAGCAGTTAAGAAAACTTTAAGTGCTACCGGTACCCTTTTTCCCAGCAAAGACAATATACCTAAGGCAAATGCTATATCTGTTGCCATAGGTGTACCCCATCCATTTTCACTTGAAGTATCCTGGTTGAATGCCAGATAAAGTGTTGCCGGGATAACCATTCCACCTACAGCTGCAAATATTGGTAAAGCAGCTTGTTTTAATGACGATAATTCTCCCACAAGCATCTCCCTTTTGATTTCTAATCCTACAACTAAGAAGAAGATGGTCATCAAACCATCGTTTATCCAGTGAAGGAGTGTCATCTCGAAGTGAAAACGACCAAAAGAGAATCCAAATTCAACATTGAGAATATTGGTGAGATGTGCCCAGTTTGGGTTATTTGCAATCAAAAGAGCAGCAATAACTGATATAAGCAGTAATATTCCTCCTGTTGACGAATTATTGAAAAAGGTACTAAATAGATTCTTTAGCTCAATTCTTCTATTAAGCTTTAGCAGGCGCTTGAATGACCCCATTGTTCTTGTTCTATTTTTTTGAATTCAGATTTGTATAAAGGGCCATCTTATATAAAAACCGTGCCCCAACATTGGCATCCCACTCATCGCTCTTGCCCGGAGAAACTTCACATAGGTCAAATCCAATGATTTTTCTATTAGAATGTGCCAGCATATGAAGGAGATAGTCTACCTCTCTGAAACTTAGTCCGCCGGGAACTGGAGTGCCTGTATTGGGACAAAGATCAGGTGATAATCCGTCAATATCAAAGCTGATATAGACATTAGATGGCAAGCTTGAGACAATCTCTTCGCACTGTTTTTTCCAACTTTTTCCTTCAAACAAGTTATTCTTTATTTCAATGTCTGTGTAACACCGAATTCTTGGGTCCGTATTAATAATTTCCGCCTCCTCTTCGCAGAAATCTCTTATTCCTACCTGAGTAAGCTGAGATATCTGATTTATTTCGTTCAGGGCATTATACATAATAGAGGCGTGTGAGTATGTAAAGCCTTCATATGCTTTTCTTAAATCTGCATGAGCGTCAATATGTAAAATTCCAAATTCATCGCATAGTTGGGAAACGGCTTTCATGTTTCCCAAAGGGACACTATGATCACCACCTACGATTCCGGTAATCTTTCCATTTGCAATTAACTCTCTGCAAGAGTTGTAAACCAGGGTGTTGATGCTTTCACTGGCTCTGTTTACCTTCTCAATCTCACCTGCAAACTCACTCTGTTCTTTCCCATTTTCAAGACCTTCAATAACAGATTCTGCTATTTTTCTGAATTTCTTGTTCTCTTTTTCAATCTCTTTACTGGTAGGCAGCGTTCCAATTTTTGTCTTCCAAGCATTTGGAACATTAACATCATAAAGATCCACCTGGAGTGATGCCTCCATAATTGCTCCGGGCCCTTTGTGGGTTCCTGCCCTGTATGATGTTGTGACATCCCAGGGAACAGATATGAGTGCAATTTCAGACTCCTCCAGGCTGTACGGAAGAGCGAAGTAATTTCCGTTCGCCATTCCCGGGTCGTTGGGGTTGAAATTTGACATATTTATCCTTATTTACAGTATAGTTTAAAATCTTTCATCAATGCTCTCAGTCTCTTTCGTAAAAAATTTTGCGAAAATGAAACTATTCGATAACTTAGGGGAACAAAGGTAACTTTTTTTAACGAAATTTTGAATTTTTCGGACACACAATAAATATGCAAACCAGTTCTGAGTTTTTGCACAATCAGCTTAAGCAATTTTTCGGCTTTGATAGCTTCAAAGGTGAACAGGAGGAGGTCATAAGGCACCTCATGTCAGGCAATGATTCTTTTGTTCTGATGCCTACAGGTGGAGGGAAATCCCTTTGCTATCAGCTTCCGGCGCTGCTGATGCCGGGAGTCGCAATTATTATATCACCACTTATTGCTTTAATGAAGAATCAGGTTGATGCAATAAGGGGATTTGTCATTGAAAAGGAGGGGATTGCTCACTTCTTGAATTCATCGCTAAACAAAGCTCAGATTCAGGAGGTAAAGGATGATCTTCTATCCGGACAGACAAAACTGCTATATGTTGCACCTGAGTCTCTTACAAAAGAGGAGAATATTAATCTTCTTAAACAGGTAAAAATATCATTTTATGCAGTTGATGAGGCACACTGTATCTCTGAATGGGGTCACGATTTTCGCCCGGAGTACAGGAGAATTAACTCCATTGTCCAGGAGATTGGTGAGGCTCCCGTAATTGCTCTTACTGCTACTGCAACTCCTAAGGTTCAAAATGATATTCAGCGAAACCTGGGTATGCTGGATGCAAAGGTTTTCAAAACATCTTTCAACAGACAAAATTTATACTACGAAATTCGATCAAAGGTTAACACTGAGAGAGAGATTATCAAATTCATAAAATCTAATCAGGGTAAATCAGGAATTATTTATTGTCTGAGCAGAAAAAAAGTTGAAGAGGTCGCACAGCTTCTCTCTGTTAATGGGATCAAGGCTCTTCCGTACCACGCGGGTCTTGATGCATCAACCAGAGCATCCAATCAGGATAAATTTTTAATGGAAGATGTTGATGTAATTGTTGCAACGATAGCTTTTGGTATGGGTATCGATAAACCCGATGTAAGATTTGTAATTCATTACGATATTCCTAAAAGTCTGGAGAGCTACTATCAGGAGACCGGCAGATCAGGAAGAGATGGAGGAGAGGGTAAATGCATTGCTTTTTATTCATACAAAGACATTCAGAAGCTTGAGAAATTTATGCAGGGAAAGCCGATTTCAGAACAAGAGATTGGCAGACAGCTCCTTTTGGAGACTGCTGCATACGCCGAGTCCAGTCTTTGCAGAAGAAAGATATTGTTGAACTATTTTGGTGAGGAGTATACGGAGGATAATTGTGGCGCTTGTGATAACTGCCTTGTCCCTAAAAAAATGTTTGATGGCAAGGAGGAGGTGGCTCTGCTTCTTGAGCTTATACTATCGATGAAGGAGCAGTTTAAAGCAGAGCATCTTGCAAATATTCTTGCAGGAGTCTCCAACTCAATAATAAAGTCCTACAATCATCATAATATAGAATTCTTTGGAGCGGGAAAATCAAAAGGTGTCAGATTTTGGCTGGCGGTAATCCGTCAGTCTCTTGTTCATCATCTTATTGAAAAAGATATTGAGCGCTACGGATTAATCTCCTGTACTGATGCGGGAAAAGCATTTTTTGAAAATCCGGTTGAGATAATGCTTGCTGAAGACAGGGAGTACGCCGATGGAGAGTCGGATGATGAGCCGGTTGTCTCCGGCGGCTCAAAATCCTCTTCTGCAGGCGATGAAATACTCCTGGCGATGCTGAAGGATTTAAGACAGTCGGTATCAAAGAGGTATAAACTCCCTCCTTTTGTAGTTTTTTCTGATCCATCTCTTGAGGATATGTCAATACATTATCCAATATCTCTTGAAGAGCTCAAGAATTGTCAGGGAGTAGGAGAGGGCAAGGCTAAGAAATTTGGAAAGGAGTTTGTTGAGCTTATCTCAAAATATGTTACTGAAAACGAAATAGAGAGACCTGTAGATTTTGTTGTAAAATCAGTAGTTAATAAATCTGCAATTAAAGTGTCTATAATACAGGGGATTGACAGAAAATTGCCTTTGGAAGATATTGCTGAATCAAAGGGGTTGGAGATGGATGAAATCCTGAATGAAATTGAGGCTATCGTTAATTCCGGTACTAAAATAAATATCGACTATTATATCCGTCAAACAATTGATGAGGATAAAACAGACGATATTTATGAGTATTTCAGGACGGAAGCAGTCTCAGACTCCCTTAAGGAGGCCTCAGACGAGCTTGGCCGAGGCTATACTGAGGAGGAGATAAGGCTGGTCCGGATAAAATTCCTCGCAGAAATGGGCAACTGATTTATTTAAGTCTAACCGCAGTGATAATAAAGCTCTACAAGCTCCTTCATTTTTGAGGGATCGTTTTTAGTCTCACTTCTGATATCTTTATCGTTGTAAGATTTTAATTTCTTTATTACTCCGTCAATAAGTGAAGGAGAGAAAACCCCATCTTTTTCATAAATGGATCTTTTCTTTTCCAACTCCTCTGCAGATTCCCAGCAGGATGCAGGGAGCTGTTCCAGGGATAGTAATTTCTCCTCATGCTTTTTATCATGAATGTTTACATCCACATAGCATCTATCTGCAATCTCCAGAGCACTTGGATTTTCAAAACCGGTCCTTGCCGCAACAACCAAACCGGCTAGCATCATATATATGTCAGCAGATCCATCAGGGGATCTCATCTCAACGGTCTGCTTATCAAATATCATATCCTCTCTAGGTTTCTCATTTGGATTTGCGATTGACAACATATCATGTCCGCCTGTCCATCCAAGAGGGACCCTTACAAGAACAGATCTGTTCCTGTCTCCCCAGCAAATACTTGTTGGAGCTTCCTGGTGAGGAACAAGTCTGAAATATGATGTAGGATTAGTGTTCCCAAAAGCAGTCAGGGATGATGCACACTGCATATACCCTGCAATAGCCCTCTTTGCAAGTATGGAAAGAGAACCATTCTCTGTCATTACAGATTTTCCGTCTTTGACCATTCTTGTATGAAAGTGAAGCCCGCTTCCCGCCTTTCCAATTGTAATTTTTGGTGCAAAGGTTACATCCAGTCCATATTTGAAAGCAAGAGTTCTTATAATCCATTTAGCAATGACAAGCTGATCCGCAGCAGATTCTACCGGGGAGACAAGAAACTCAATCTCATTTTGCTCATATACCTTACCATCTTGTGTGAAATTGCCAACTTCAGAGTGTCCGTATTTTATCATCCCTCCTGTCTGAGCAATGAGGTTCATTGCCTCAGTTCGGAAATGCTCAAATTTTGTAAAAGGTTCTGACTCGTGATATCCTTTTTGATTTACAGCCGGGAAAAGAGGCTCCTCAATATCGCAAACATAAAACTCCAGCTCTCCCATAGCCTCAAAGGCTAGTCCGGTTGATTTGGTAAAAGATTTAGCCGCTTTTCTGAGAGTATATTCCGGAGAGCTCTCCAATGGGGTGCTGTCTTTTGTAAAGTATGAACATAGAAGTCCCAGCGCAGGAATCTCAGAAAATGGATCTGCGAATGCTGTTGAAAACCGCGGAATTACATAAAGATCGCTTGAACCTGCTTCAATAAAAGGGAAGAGACTGGAGCCATCAACTCTCTCTCCGTATGTAAGAATTGACTCGGCATAGTCCAGACTGGTAACAGGGAAGTTGAGTGTTTTCAGCCTTCCGTCTGCAGCTACATATCTAAAATTAATAAGTCTGATCTCTTTGTCTGTAATGTACTGAAGGATGTCTTTTTTTGTAAATTCAGACTGTGGTTTATTGAGATGTTTTACCAGCGGATTAATGTTGTATCGTAATTTTGAATCCATAGATTACTAATGGTTAATGTTTAAGATTCGGCAAATATAGTAAAAGGATGATTTAGTTTTTTAATAACTTTGTGGGCTATGTTTCCAAAGAAAAAAGTTTATATAATATCAGCCATCCTGGTTGCATCTGTCGCTATTACAATTATTGCAATTGTTAAGTTGGGAGGTAATAAAGAGAAGGCATCTCATTTTGTGTCAACAACCTGCAGGACTCTTCATGCTGTCCCTGTTGATGCGGTAGGGTTATGGATATTCAAATCGCCATCAGTTTTAGGGGATAATCTAATCTCCGGAAAACATCCATTCTCTTCGTTGCTGGATCAACAGAGTGGTCTGTTCAAGATTGCAAACAGATTGTCATACCTTCTAAAAAGTGACAGTAAATTCTCTTTTCTGGGAAAATCTGATCTTTGCACATCTTTACATTACTCCGGGAAAAACGAGGTCTCTGTTCTGATTTCACTTAACCTTGAGCATTTGGATACCCCTGAGGAGATTGCTCTTCTTGAAAAACTTACAGAGGGTAACAAAGGGACATACAGAGAGTTCAACGGAGCAACCCTTTATAATTCATCAGGAGCAATAGTGACAATACACAAGGATTTTCTGCTTGCTTCATCCTCTCCCTTACTGGTAGAGGCATCTGTAAGACATTTGAATTCAGGAGTCTCGATTCTGGATAACACAGATTTTGATAAAATTGCTTCTGAGACAGAGGTTGAAGACAATCTTCTTTTTGTAAATCATATTCAGATTGGAAAATTATTCTCTGGTCTATCAGCATCAAAATATCTCAAGCACGCTGACTTTGTTTCAAAATTTTCTTCGTGGAGTGTAATGAATGCATCTTTTGATGAGAATCAGATTGAATTTGATGGGACATTTTACAATATTAAAGGTGCGGGTAATTTTGCCTCATCCCTGGAGTGGAAGGCCGATGGAGAATCAGAGGCAAAATATATTGTTCCTCATAATACATTTATTCTGTTGTCGTTATCGCCGGGAGATCTGAATAAGGATATTGATAAAATAAGGGAATACAGAGAGTTGTCAAAAAAACTCAATCAGCAAAACTGGGATAAGGCGAAAGAGTGGTTATCGTCATCTGAGGCTGAAGAGATATCATTTGCTGCAATTCCTTACGGAGGCAGGCTTGAGTGGGTAACTCTGATAAGACATGCAAAGGTAAATCTCTTCAAAAAAATAAATAGGTCTCTTTTCTCAAATGGCACTTCGCTTAAAGATACAATTATCAGGAATGAGTATTCAGGATTAACAAGCGAACTTGTTGGATCATTGTTTCTGTCAAATAAAGAAGAATTCCAGCTCTTATCAGGCGAATGGACTATACTTGGATCAGAGGATATCCTAAAGGAATTTTCCTCAGGAAGATCATCTAAGTTCTCAATGGCAAACTTTATAGATCAAACTCCTGCTTCCGCTTCTGTGTCACCTGGAGAGGTTCCATTCTCATTTACTGTTAATTACACCGGTATTCAGGATACAATCTCAGCTCTCTTTAAAAAGGGCATTTCTGAGAGTGTTCGTGATAATTTGTCCAAAAGGAATCTTGGAATTATTCAGTTTGAAATTAAGCCTTTTGAAAGGAGATCTGATTTTAAGATAGTATTCTATGCTCGTAATCTGGAGAAATTACCAATTCCTCCTGTTGATGAAACAGAAACAGGGCCAGCCGGATGGCAAACAGATAGTATAGTCAAGGTTCCTGAAGGTCCGTTTGAGTTAAGAAATTTTGAAACAGGCGAAAAAGAGTACCTTGTTCAACTCAAGAACTACAGGCTTCAGTTGGCAGATAAAGATCTTAAGGGTATCTGGGCTATTCCTTTCCAGACTCCTTTACGAGGATATGTTGAGCAGGTGGATTTCTTTAACAACGGAAAGCTTCAAATGCTGTTTGCAAGTGGAAATATGATTTATTTGCTTGACAGGACCGGAAGATATGTAAACCCTTATCCAAAAAAGGTTAGTAAACTTGTTGAATTGGGGCCAAAAATTTACAGGTCAGGCGACTCATTTTTGGTTATGCTTCTTCACACAGATAATACTATTGGACTGTATGATAGAGAGTGCAGGCCTGTTCAGCCATGGACAGATATTGATGTGGAGGAGACAATCAAGGAGTTTCCGGAGTTGATTGATGTTAGCGGGAATAGATACTGGGTATTGAGAACCCGGCTAAAAACAAGAATATACACTATTAATGGTATGGAAGTAACTTCAGTACTGGGTAATTCATCTCTTTTACCAACAACACCTGTTAAAAAATCCGCTGGCCACGAGGTAGAGGTAAGAAGGGCAGATGGTGTTGAAATAAGATTAAATCTGGAGACTGGAGAAATTAAAAAACTGAAAAAGAGGAGATAGATGGAAGGCTTTATTACATTTATATTTATAGCAGCATTAATTATTTTCATTCTTTCAAGAGTGGCTCCATTATTGCTTGCCTGGTGGGTTAGGAAGAAAATATCTAATCTTTCAGGTGGCCAGGATCCCTTCAGGGAGGCAGATAAAAATGATGGCAGAAAAATTTCAGAAGTAGACGGAACTATCATTAGTGACCAGGTTGAAAGAGATAAGATTGTAGATAGTGATGTTGGTGAATATGTTGATTTCGAAGAGAGCAAAAAATAATGGATACATTCAAGCGTCTTCTGGCTTATGCCAAACCACACAGAAATTACTGGCCCCTATATCTTGTATTGAGTATTTTAGGGTTACTTTTCAGTCTCGTTAATTTCGCCCTTTTCAAGCCTTTACTTGTTGTTGTTTTTGAACCCTCTGCACTTAGAATTGTAGAAAATAAACCCGATTTTACTCTGTCTCTGGATTATTTCAATGATATTTTTCAGTACTATCTGGGGAATATTATGGTTACTCACGGAACATTAAAAGGTTTGGCTTTCGTGTGTATAATGCTTATATTATTTACTTTTATGGCGGGGGTAATCAAATACTTGTCACAACGGGTTATTGTAAGAGTAAGGGTTACCATTATGCAAAAGATAAGGGAAGATCTCTTCAGGAAAATATCATCTCTGCATATAGGCTATTTTACAAATAAAAGAAAGGGGGATATTCTCTCCAGTATTTCAAATGATGTAACAGAGGTTCAGAATAGTGTTGCAAACAGTTTTCATGTTATATTCAGAGATCCTCTTCAGGTTATTGGCTTTCTTGCAGCTCTGGTATATATGTCGCCAAGATTGACAATAGTTACCCTTGTAACACTCCCTGTATCGGCTTTTATAATTACCAGGATTACCAGGTCACTGAGAAAAGGGGCAATTGATACACAAATGTATATAGGACGGATATTAAGTCAATTTGAAGAGGCTATATCCGGATCCAGAATTATTAAGGCATTTAATGCACAGCATTATGTGAGAAAAGCATTTTCTGAGACTAATGACGCACATAAAAATTCAAGCAAAAAGATGTTTTTCAGGCAAGAGATGGCAAGCCCATTCTCTGAATTTATGGGAATTTCAATAGCCGTTGCAATACTCTTTTTTGCAGGCTTTATGCATTTAACAGGAAGGCTTGGTATGGATTTACCCTCACTTATGATTTATATTGCTTTCTACTGGAAGGTTCTTGAACCTGCGAAATCGATTTCAAACACATACGCTATGATTCAAAGAGGGCTTGTCTCCGGTGAAAGAATCTTCTCAATTCTTGATGAGCCTGTGGCAATAATAAAGCCGGATAATCCGGTTAGAATAGATACCTTCAAAGAGTCAATAGAGTTTAAGAGTGTCAGTTTTAAATACAATAATGAACCTGTTCTCAAGAATATCTCTTTCAGGGTAGATAAGGGAAAGATGATTGCACTTGTTGGACCTTCTGGTGCAGGTAAGACAACATTAGTAGATCTTATCCCAAGATATTATGATGTATCTTACGGCTCTATTGAGATAGACGGTGTAGATGTCAGGAACTATGCCCCAAAAGATTTAATTTCTCTAATGGGTATTGTAACTCAGGAGGCTATTCTTTTTAACGACACTGTATTTAATAACATAACCTTTGGAATGGATAGCGTCAAAAGGGATGATGTCATTGCTGCAGCTAAAATTGCAAATGCTCATGAGTTTATTATGCAGATGGAGCAGGGTTATGAAACAAACATTGGTGACAGGGGGGGCAAATTATCCGGCGGACAGAGACAACGCCTTGCGATAGCACGGGCAGTACTTAAAAACCCTCCAATTCTAATATTGGACGAAGCCACCTCAGCTCTGGATACTGAAAGCGAAAGACTTGTTCAGGAGGCACTCACGAACCTGATGAAGAATAGGACATCAATTGTAATTGCACACAGGCTGTCAACTATCCAGCACGCGGATGAGATTGTTGTTTTAAAAGAGGGGGAAATAGTTGAGATGGGAAACCATAATGAACTGATAAAACAAAAAGGGTTATATTCGCACTTGTGCAAATTGCAAACATTTGAATAATTTTCTTGGAACTTGATGGAAAAATCATTGAATAAGCAGCTGGAAAAGAGTTTTCGGGATAACTGGGACAACCCTGCGCTTTCTGACTTCAAAGGAATTACACTTCATTACAGGGATGTTGCCAGAAGAATTGAAAAGCTTCATATCGTCTTTGAACAGTGTGGCTTACAAAAGGGGGATAAAGTATCTCTCTGTTCAAAAAATCAAGCAAACTGGGGAGTTGTCTTTCTTGCTACTATTACATATGGGGCAGTAGCAGTTCCTATACTTCACGAGTTTAAACCAGGAAATATTCATCACATAGTTAATCACTCTGATTCAAAGATCCTTTTTGCTGGTGATATAATTTGGGAACAACTTAATGAGGCTGAAATGCCAAATATTCATGCAGCTATTCAGGTTTCCGATTTCTCAATTCTGTTCTCCAGAGACCCGTTAATAGATGAAACCAGAGAGAGGTTGAATGAGTACTTTGGAAAGAAATATCCCCGGAATTTCAGAGAGCACCATCTTTCCTTTTATGAGGATTCTCCGGAGGATCTGGCAATAATAAACTATACTTCAGGGACAACCGGTTTCTCAAAAGGGGTTATGCTGCCATTCAGATCACTTTGGTCAAATGTTATGTTTGCCAGGGAGGTACATCCACAGTTGAATAATACTTCAAATGTCGTATCAATGCTGCCAACAGCACATATGTACGGAATGATGTTTGAGTTTTTGTTTGAAATGTGTGTTGGTGCTCATGTCCATTTTTTGACCAGGGTGCCCAGTCCTAAGATTATTATGGAGGCATTTGCTGAAATCAAGCCTGATATTATTATTGCAGTACCGCTTATTATTGAAAAAATATACAAGAAGAAACTCCAGCCAATAATTAACAAGACAGCAATCAGAATCTTCCTTAAACTCCCTGTGCTTGATCAAAAGGTACAAAAAAGAATACTTAACGAACTTATAAAAACCTTTGGAGGTCGTTTTAAAGAGGTTATAATAGGGGGTGC
>VSSQ01000991.1_pt1 | contig 12646 bp, 12 predicted proteins | sample 4763081 | NCBI WGS metagenome assembly VSSQ01 (sample SAMN12137344, study PRJNA551015) | bioreactor metagenome | isolation source: SDC9 anaerobic chlorinated ethene degrading culture | place: USA: Knoxville, Tennesee | collected 2015-01-01
CTTCTGGCTCAACTGGTTCTTCTTCTTCTGCTACAAGCAAAGGAGGAAAAGCCCTTAAAGCAATAGGAGAAACTTTAAAAGCAGGGGCAGAAATAGGTAATTCTGCTATTAAATTAGGAGCAGGAGTAGCATTAGGAGATAATCAATTAATGATGAGTGGGGCAAATGATTTTAAAGATATATTATCAGGCGATAGAGATAACGGTATTAAATCTTTACCACCTCCCGAAATTCCAAACTATGATAATAACGGAGTTTTAGGTTATAGAGAAACAGGAACAAGCAGACAGCCTATAAGAAGCAAGCAATATTTACAAGATAGAGGTTTAGATATGAAAACCTATAAAGGTGGGGCTACAATGCTTATACAAGATAGAAGCAAACTATTACCAGATGATTTAAACAACCTTCTGAATATGGAAAGCAACTGGAATCACCCAGATACAGATAGAAATATGTTTTTAAAGAAAAATGGTATAGACAACATATTAACTAATCAAGATGGACATATAACATCTATCGGCTATAATACAAATGGTTTAAAGCAATTAGGAATATCTAAAATACAGGAAAAAGATCATTTTGGAGAAAAGGCACTCTATGAAGATAGATTAAACAATAACAATACTCCTAATTACACATATAAGCCAATTCAAACATTAAAACAGGCAACAGATAACAAAACAGAGGAAAAGGCATTATAGCCCTTTCCCTTTTTTAAAAAAGAAAGGAGGAAACAAGATGAAAAATAAAATATTATTTATAGTAATAATAATTATGTTAATTACATTAAATATAAGTGTTTATGCTGAACCGCTAACAACTGGAATAGAAACATTAGATACTATAAATGAAGAAAGCCCTTTTAGAATAGAAAACCCAGCAGACTCAGAAGCCTTAGAAAAAGCAACAGAATACTTAACAAAAAAATCTAATGAGGTCATATGGTTTTTACAAATGATAGCACAACCCGCTTGTATAGCCATTTTTATAATATGTGCTTATTTTACTCTTGCTGGAACTATTACAGGAAAGTTAAGTTTAGGAATAATTGGAATGATATTAAGTGTAGTAATTTATTTTATTATAATTTATGCTCAGGATATTTTCAGACTTTCAATAGGTTTTATAGGTTCATAAACAAAAAGAAGCCATTTTCAGGCTTCTATTTTTTCGCTTTATTTAAATTACGCTACTAATTTTAGTTCGATTTTATTTTGTGTAATTATACTAATTTTTTTTGAACCAGATTTATATGTAAGAGCGACATTATTTTTAGCCCATACATCTACTTTTATTCTTTGCTTATAGTAAGGAGTTTCAATTATATCTCTTATTATTTCTAAGTCAGTTATATCAGTTTTATTTGCTGTTAAGAACTTTATTAATTGCCATCTACCAAATCTCTTTTTTGGTATTACTAAACGACTATCATCAATTTTTAAAAAAGGGTTATATATATTTACACATTTTTTATATATATAATATACATCTATTTCTATGTCAAAGTTTGCTTTTAATTCAAACATTATCAAATCTAAGGCATCCAAATCTCTTAAATCTATCATTTCAATTTCATAAACATCCATAATGTCTTGGATCGAAATTAAAAGTTCTTCATCTATTATTAAATTATCGAAGACCAATTCATAAACAAAAGTTCCTTTTCCCCATTTTAGAGAATTACTTATGTCTGTTATTGCTATTTTGTTTTCTTCAATTCTTATGTTTATATTTTCTTCTTTAAAGTAGTAGTCATTACCTACTTTCATATCACTTAAAGTTATGTTTATCTTATTGTTTTTTATTATCATTGCTTTACAGCCTCCTATTTTTAATTAACAAGAATAAAATATTCTTGCCTACCAGTTCAAAACTGTCCTCCCTTTAAATTAATTAGGCTGTTATAAAACATACATCGAAACATTTGAAAATTTGTTTAGGTGATTATTAAAAAATATTTTAGTAGGGAATTTTTAAACTCCCTACTAAAAAGTATGGTTTTTAATTTATTCGTTTTTAAAAATAGTTTTTTTATATTCTTCTAATTTTTTGTTATCTATTTTATAATTTTTTGCTTTAATATTATAACCTGCTACACACAGCAAATGAACATAACACACTACATTCTTTATTACATTGTCCCTAATTTCAGTTATTACATCTATTACATTCTTAGATGTGTCAATTCTAAAATATAATAGTCTTATCATATCTTCTAAAAAAGAGTCTTTTATTATATCTGGTATTTTGTTATTATTTATAAACTTTTCTATATCAATTATATTTACAATATCTATTAAAAGTTTATTATATATATCTGTAAATTTTTGATTTGTTTCTAAATCAAAATCTTTAAACCATTCTTCGAGTGTATATTTTTTCGAATTTTCATTATTTGAACCACAGTGATGCTTACTAACCATAAAATATGATTTTTCATTTTCATCAAGTGTTGTTAATCTTCCTACTGGATGGGCTAAACAAATAAATGGTTTCGCTTGATGTATAGCACATATTCCTTTTTCATCTTTCTTTCTATTAAATGGGCACACTGTATATTTATTATCAGTATTTAGACTTTCTCTAAACTTTATACTAACCAAAGGTAAATGACTATTCTTTCCTATATATACCTCACAGTATTTATTTAGAAAATCCACAGGTTTCATATCTAAATACTTACAAGCCCTATAAATGTCATATGTAGTTAGTAGTATATCATTTCTATTTTTACAGCAACTTCCACAGGAACTACAAGCAAAATTAAATGTTTCTCCTTCACCTAATAATTTGTAGTTTTCTCCTATTTCCTTGTTAATTGCTCTTGTTAAATATTTTTCTGTTTTATTCATCTTATTACCAGCCTTTCAATTTTTATTTTGGCAAGACATAAACATTCGTCTTGCCTGACCTAAAAACTGGATCGTTATCAACTACTCTCCTTCTATTGAATATATTAGGCTGTTTTGTTTCTTAATTATAAGATGACATATTTTTTTTGTTATTTCAAGTAATTTTGATGGCAGTTTATGGAAATATTAAAACATTGTTAATTAACGTTGAAATATCAATATAAAAAAATTATTATGAACATTATGAAATTATAAATTTTTTATATGCCCATATAATAAAGTATAAAAGACAAACAGCAGGAGGTGTTAGAAATGAAAGTAGATTTTGATGAATTAGATAAAAAAGTATTAGAACTATCTTTTATAAATAAACATCAGAGAAACACAGCAGAACTAAATAATACAATAGAGCAATTACAATTGTTAAGAGACAACTATTTTAATGAATATGGCTTGCCAGAAGAAATATATAAATTACAAGAAATTATATTAAATCTTAAAATGTTTTATAAAGAAGCAATAGGAGAAGATTATATAGAAGAATATAAAAGTTTAGAGCAGTTAATGTATAATACAAAATATTAAACATAAATAAAAATTTTCAAGGCATAGAACAGCTTAAAATATATTTATAGTAATATTTAAATATGGGTCATCTATAATGTAATATGATTATTAAAAACATCGATTATTAAAACAATTGGTTTCAGTATGTGTCGTTGCATACTTAAACCGAAAAAGTCCGAACTTTATCGGACTTTTTTTATTGCTTCAAATTATCACAAATAAACAATCATAAAACACATAGAGCAGGCTAAGAGCAAAATAATTTTATAAATAAAATACTTATACATATAATGATTATATAAATAAAAAATGTTCCAGTCATTAATCAGTTCTGATAAAACTGATTAACCGATTGACTTGTAATAGCGATACAAGAACAACCACTTACTGAAACATACATATTACATTATATGTATGAGACAAGTAGTTATTCAAAAAATTGTGTCTTACACATTAAAAATGTGTTTAAATATACAAGTGTCATCGGTCAAAAAGGCTGGTGGCACTTTTTTATTTCACAAAAAAACTTTAAAATCCTATGAGTGAAGCATATAAGAGACAAGTAGGTTATGTAGGGAGCTTTAGACTCCGATCCTTATGTATAATTGAATATAGAAAAACCTTACAGAATATGGGGTTATATTTCTGAGAGTGTGGCCAAGATGGTTGAAAAACTTCTAAAAGTTTTATGATTTTAGAAGAAATACAGGAATATATACAATTTGCTAACTGAGGCGATTGTAATATAGTGGAGTTAGATAACGGCACAGCCGAATATAAGTTTGAAAGCATTGATCGGGATAAGTTTTTATAAGTTTGCTTGTCTCAGGTGAAACTGGTAATTATACTGAAATAGTCAGTATAGGTTGCAGAGATAAAACTAAGATGTTAGTAGAGACCGAGATGTAGTTAGAAGGTAAAGTTTTAAAATTAAGATGTTCTAATTTACATTTGTGTTTCCAAGAGTTATATATGTTAAGCTACGACAAGATAGTAGCACCTGCTTAAAAGGAGAATTTCCCTTTTTTCCAACTCGCACCTCTATCGGCAGGTTTCTAGGATGGGGCATCCGTAAATGAAACAGCATATGTAATCGGAATATATTTTATATATTCTAGGAAGGGACTAGTAAAAGACTTGAAGGTTTTTTGGTGTCTATTATTTCATTGAATGCTTCTAAAAGTGAGATAATTTAGTCATAAATGGTAATTTATGAGCTTCAAAAAACGAGGGACTTAGGTGGAATCTACCATTTTTTAGACAAATGAATTTAAAAATTTTTATTTAATTTTTATTTTTTTCTTTCAGCTCAAGCTTTGAATCATAAATGGATTTAAAAACTCAAAAGTGAATGTTAAATCTTTTAAAGAGAGAAGAGATAATAAGTATTAAATGTTATAGAGAATAAAAATATTATCAATAAGAGAAGGTTTAAATATTTTATAGAGTTAAAGGTTATTTAATATTTAATAGCTTAAAGTAATTAAATAGCTTAGAGTTTTTAAGGCTTGAGAATCATTTGATTTAAAATTTTCCTAGATACTGAATATGTATTGATAAATAAAATTATTTTGTGTTTGCGGAAAATTTCACTATAATGTAGTTTCTGTTATTGTATTGAAAAGATGTAATAATGTATTGATTAAATACTACAGAAACTTTTCTAATAATGATACTTTTAAAAACATTTATTTTCTTTCAGAACTTTAAAATAGTAAATTCTAAGATAGAACTATTTATAACAAAAGATAGTGGCAGGTTATTTTATTTAACCTGAGCCGTCAAAATCGTTTTTAAGCAAAGTTTATTAGTTTGTTGAGTAAATACTAAAAGATATTTCAAAGACCGTTAAAACTCAAAATATCTTATTAAATGTTGAAATATCAACATAATATTAAATTGTAAAAATAAACTTTATGAGTCAGTAAATAAAAAAGATGATAATAAAAAGAATAGGAAGAACAACAAATAAAGGGACTTGTTAAGCAGGTTCTTTTATATTTTAAATAACTTTATTAAGATTAAATGTATTTCCATAAATTACTAAAAAATAACTACGGAGATTTTAAAATTAATTTGCTACTCTATAATTATAAAGAAATAAAAAATTAAGGAGATAAGACGCTTAATAGAACATCTTTTTATTAAAAATAGTTATAAAAACATATCGATAACATAGAATAAATATATAAGGTAATTTAATAAAGATAATTTATACTAAATAAAGAAAAGGAGATTGGTAAATATGAAAACTATAAAATTAAATGAAATTACAAGAGAGGAATTAAACAAAATAACAAGAGAAGAGTGGCTACAATTGGTAAAAGAATCTTGGGGAAACTTAAATTATGTTCCAAGAAAACTCAGAGACCGAGAACTATGTTTAGAAGCTATAAAACAAGAATACAGTTTAGCGATGCAAGATGTTCCCAGAGAACTAAAAGATAGGGAGTTTTGTTTAGAAGCTGTTAAATTGAATGGTTTAGCACTTGGAGACATTCCCTTTAAAATAAGAGATGAGGAAATATGCTTAGAAGCTGTAAAAAATTATTCAAAGGCACTAAGATATGTTCCCAATAAAGCAAAAACTAAGGAAATGTGTATGTTAGCAGTAAAAGATAATTATTTAAATCTATGCTTTGTGCCTAATAGATTACAGGGCCCAGAGATTTGTAAAATTGCTCTTGATCAAAATGCTGAAGCTATTAACTATATGACTTTATAAAAATAACAAAATATAATCTATATTAAAATGGATAAAAGGATTTTATATAAAAATAACAATCCCCTATTTAAAAAGTCCTTTTGTCAAAAAATATTACACAAAGGAGGAAAAAACATTATGACAATACACAACCCATTTGAAATAAAACTAAATTATGAAGAACAAAAATTTAAAGAAGCACAATATGTAATAAATACACACGATGCTATTCTACAAGATATTGAAAACACAGAAAAGAGTATGTTTAATATTTTAACTGTTTATACGATAATAGGCTACTTTATAAGTAATAACAGTATATTTTTATACCACACATTTTTAACATTTACAATTTTAATGATACTTTACGGTATTACTTATAAGATAACGACAAATGATATGGGGGTTTATGCGGTGCGGGTTTTTGAAATAAAAAGAGGCTTATACTATACAAATATAAATGCCTTTTTAACAGCTTCTAATTTATTGAAAATAATTACTTTAATAGCCCTTGCCATAATTGGAGAGAGAGGAATAAAAAACTTTTATTTTAACTACTTTACAGATTTTATAGCCCATATGCTAGCATTTATAATCCTATTTTTTATAATACAAATAGATTACCGACTAAATCATAAGATGAAATATGATAAGTTATATCAAATTTTGATAAACATTAGAAGACAAGAGCAAGAAGAAAGAGAAAGGCAAAATAATTTATTGTATATTCCACCACAGCACAAATTAAAAACTGCTAAAAAATATGAAGGAAATATAATACCATTAAAAAGGAATGTTATTTTAGATAACATCAATGATGAAGAAGATAAAACTAACAACAGTGATAAAGAAATTAACAATAACAATCAAGAAGATAAAACTAACAATAATAAAAAAGAAGAAAGTAGTAATAACAATAAAGAAAACAATAAAAATGACAATAAAAAAGAAGAAGATAAAAATACCAATAATAAAGAAGAAAATAAAAATTACAGTAATAAAATAAAACGGGTAACTGAAAGGAGGAGAAAAATTTGATTAAATCAATAAAAACAGTAATTATAGCAATATTATTACTTACAACAGGACTAACAGCAACAGGAGCAGTAATAGACATAAAAACAAATACTATAGAGGAAATAAGCACAATAGAACAAGAACAAGAAAACCATTACAGGGGTTATACTTTTTCGGCAGATTCACCAGAAAATATAAAATCAGAGATGAAAGACATAATAGACCAAGTCTATGTAGAAAAAGCAAAACTATACTTAATGGAACAAAAAGAACAAGAATTACAATACCAAATGGGCTATTCTGCAGAAATTAAGAGATTTGATTTAAATGCCATTTACGGAATTGAATTAAACAAACTTAGAGAAGAAATAAGACCACAAAGATTTTTGACATTGGAACTAACTAACTTTGAAGACACAAGTTATGCCTATTGCTTAAAAGATTTAGATATAGCAGTAGAAAATATAGAAATACTCAAAGAAGTAGAAAAAAATATTTCAAAAAACTAAGATGAGGGCTATATGCCCTTTTAAATTTAGTAGAACCTTTATACGACATTTTTTTTGATTTTAGTGTTATAAAAAAGTATCGATAACATAGAATATATTATGATGAATTTTTCAAACTAATATATATAAATTCAAAATGAAGGGAAGTGATAAATGATATAAGAGCCTATAATACAAAAACAATAAATAAAAGAAAGGAGAAAAACATTTATGCCAAGTAAAGATACTTTAATAAAAATATTATTAATTACAATATTACTTCTAATAGTAGGAGGAGTAATAGCCCATTTCGTTAATATAAATAAGGACAAGCCTACAATACAAAATCAATTTGATTTAATAGATGTTGATAATGGCAGTGTTAAACAAGGGCGAATTAATGAAAATGACTATAATACTATAAAACAAAAAATACAAGCAGACACAGACGATTCCTATATTTTATGGGAGCAGTCAAGTATGATTTTTGAGAATGGTAAAGATGAAGGACGTATTGCTATTGGAAATCGAAAAGAAGACAATGTTTTAAAACAAGTAGAAGTAATTGACAATAAGACAAAAGAAAGATTATATATTAGCCCAGTTCTTCAGCCAGGCGAATACTTAGAAAATGGAAAATTACTTAAAGAACTTACAAAAGGCGAATATGAAGTAGTGGCAACTCACAGAGCCTATAATACAGAAACAGAACAATTAATTAATTCATTTGAATTTGAAACAGTATTAACAGTATTAAATTAATAAGTAAAATGAAAGGAGAACAATAATGAATAAAACAAAAGAAAAAATAATAAATCAAAAAACAGAAAGGAGAAATACAAATATGAATATGAAAAATAAAATCAAATCGGTTTTTAATATGCCGTTAAAAAACATATTAAGAGGAATTTTTATAACATCATTAGCATTAACAATGACAATAACATCTGCCTATGCTGATGTAGATGAAAATAACAATATAATTTTTCCAGATGCTAATCTTAAACAAGCCCTTATTGATAAAGGTGTAGATACATCTGGAGATTTTGAAATCAGTGTAGATGAAGCTTTATCAGCAGACCCTTATATTAATCTAAGTTTTAGTGATATAAAAGATTTAAGGGGTATGGAACATTTTAAAAACATTAAATCGCCTAGATTGAATAATAACTTAATTGAGGATACTAGCCCACTGAGTGAAATAGATTTAGACTCTTTACAGATATCAGACAATAATATTAAAAATATAGAAAAATTAAGTAATACAATAGAATTGTTATGGATAAATAATAATAGTTTAACAAATATAAATTTTGTAAGAGAAATGGACAATTTAAGACACTTTCAAGCAAATAGCAATCTCTTAGAAGATGTTAGTCCTTTGGGTCAATTACCTAATATAGATACAGTTTTTGTAAATGATAATCTAATAACTGATATAAGCCCATTGCTTAACAATGAAAGTATTACATCATTACAGTATGACGGAAATCCATTAGAAAACACTACTACTTCAGAGGTAAAGTTAGATACAACTTTTCAAGCCACTTTAATACAAGTAGAAACACCAGCAAATATTTCAATCTTAATAGATTCAAATGCTAAAAATCCTGATGAAAGGTTAATTGCTCCAACAATTACACTTACAAATAATAGTAATGCTCCTGTTGGTATATCAATAAAAGGGTTTGCTCAGTCCGTAGATAGCCCACATAAGTTTACAGATGTAAGCCCAGACCAATATACACAAGATGAATGGAGAAAATTAAGAAAAGCAGATTCTTCAAAATATTTTGCTCCTGCTATTTTGGCAACAGATGAAACCGAGTGGAGTAATTTAGAGAATGATACAATATATGCAAATGATATAACCAATAATGGAACAATGAAAATTGGGGACTTAGAGGGAAACACATCCGCTACATTTTCCTTTGATGCTGAACACGGGTTATCATTTGAAAAACAAATAGAAACTAAATATGTAATAACATTTAAAGTAAGTTTAATATAATAAATGAAAGATAGCACCCTTATAGGTGTTATTTTTTTATGTTATTAAGTATTATTAAGACATATTTTCGTTATAAAAATATATCGATAACATAGAATATAATATAACAATAAATTTAAGGAGTGATAACTAATGATAAAACATAAAAAGAAAATATTGATATTTACAATATTAATTACACTATTGATGATTTTTCCTGCTTATGGTGAAGAAAAGGAATTGCCATCTAAAAGAATAAATTTAGAGATGCTTGATAATAAAATCAATATAGGTGTAAGAGTAGGAGAAGATGAACTATTTATTAATTCTGAGGTTTTAATAAAGTTTGGAATAGAAGCAAATAAAGATAATGAATATACATCAACAAATGAATTATCTAAAAAATATTATGTTTTTTACAATCAAGAAGAGAACATATTAAGCATTAAAAGAGATACATATAGACCATATAGCTATTATATCGACCAAGATAATACAGGAGAATATAGCAATAATAATTGCGGCCCAACAGTAGCTACTATGGTATTAAAATGGTTAGATAGAGATTTCAATATAACAGCAGAAGAAGCAAGAAATCAAATTAAATTAAATGGTGAAAATTGGACTACCGATAATATTAAAAAATACGTAAAAGAGAATGATAAAGATACTAAAATAATTGAAAAAAACTATACAAATGAAAATAATATTAAAGATGAAATAGATAAAGGAAATTTAATAATTGCCTGCTTAAATGTGAAATATTTAAATCAAGAAGGAGAAGGACATTTTATTGTCATAAACGATTATATAAAAACTATTGATAATAAATTATATTTTATAACACAAGACCCAGCAAGTTGGGGAGAAATAAATTCTACAACAGGACAATTTATAGGAAATAACAGATATTATAATTCACAAGATATAGATAAAGCCATCAAAAACTGGTGGGGTAAAGTAATGATTATAGAAAATAATAGCATTTTAGAAGATTACATAAATGTAGAAGCAATATAAAAAAATATTCTCAAAATATATAAATAAACGTTGAAATATCAATGAATTTATAGTATAATATAATAAAGAGATAGAACCATATTAAGACATTTTTTTTGATTAATATGTTATAAAAATATATCGATAACATAGAATATAATATATAACAAATTTAAATGGAGGTGCTTTAAAATGAACAAAACAATAAAAACAATAATTCTTACAGCAATCATAATGATAATGATAAGTATAACAGGTTGTGCTAATACAAATGCGGAAGAGTTTCCACAAAATATAAATAATATAGAAATATATGTAGATGGTGTAGCAGTAGAATTTTTAAATGGCAATAAGCCATTTGTAGATGACCAAAACAGAACTCAAATTCCTGTAAGAAGTCTATCAAATTTTCTAAATAAGACAGTGGAATGGGATGGAGACAACTGGACAGCAACTATCGACAAAGAGGGCAAAAATCTACAAATAAAAATCGGAAGCGATACAATAAAAACAAAAGACGGAGACGTAAAAATCGACACAAAAGCCGTAATAATTAACGGTTCTACATACATTCCGCTTAGAGCAGTTTTAGAAATTTATGGTCTTGATGTAGATTATGAACGTATTAGAGGTATAGATACGATTTTCATTACAACTAACACAGATGAAAACATTGACTTTGATATAGTAGAAAATGAACCTAAAAATAATAATGAAAACAATACTTTTACAACCGAAGAACTGGCCAACTTCTTTAAAAGCAATTTTAGAGAAGAACAATATGAAATTAAACAAGGACTTGTTTATTTTGATAGCCAACATGCCTCTCTTGGTGGAGATGTAAATGCCTTCGATTATGTAGATTCTCAGGAGATAGTAATTACAAATTTTCAAAATGATAATAGAACAGCAGTAAATGCTATACTAAAATCTATGACAAATGAACAAGTATCAAATGAAATTATTAAACAGTTAGATGATGGTTTTGGTGGAAAAGGAATAAATGTTAATGAATGGACTACAAGCGGAGATTATCAATATAAGTTTATAAAAAGAAATGTAGGAGTAGAGGTTCATATTGAAAAAATATAATGTTTAATTGTTAGTTTAGAAGAGTGTTTAGCAAGTTATAATTAAACACTCTTTTATTTTTTTGAAATACATATAATTTAATATAATAAAAAACTGAAAGGAGGAAAAAAGATGAAACAAAAAATATTATTTTTAGCAATTTTATTAATGATATTATTTACTACAACAGCAACAGCAGAAATTGTAGTTATAGACGAAAAGGAAAAAGGCGATTTAATTACAAGTATAGAAGAAACTGGACAAGATATTTATTCTTGGCAGAAGATGCCAGAACCTACTACAAAAAAAATGCTAACCCTTTATACTTATAGATTAAGTAATGGTAAAAAGGAATATTTGAAGCTTACAGATAATTATACAATTTATACAGAAAATGGGCAACTTGCGATTTTACCAATTAATAACAACGGCAACATAAATGACTTGTCTACCTTAAAAAATAAGGACAATTTTAATAAAATGTTTGATATTTACCCTAATACACATAATCACACAGGAGGCAGTTTTCCAAGTCAATACGGCTATTCCTACCCTACAAAATATCCGAGCATACCACAGGTAAATAGTTCCCTATGGGGAGTGTCAAACTGGAATTTTAAAACACAAACAAGTGGAAAAACTGAATTAGACCCAATACCAGACCCAAAAGAACAATTTTGGACAGCTCCTAATTTAGCAGATGGAAATTTTCGATATGTGATGAGTATTGACGGAACTTATCAAAATACATTTAGTTTTGGTCAAGATATAAAGGGGACTTATTACCCTACTACAAGAATGGTTGAACACCCTTGGGAATATAACCTTTTTGATATACAAGAAGGTTATTTTAACAGACTATTTAAACAAGAATTCTTAATTACAGGCAAGGTAGCAGATAAATGGATAAATTGGTATTCCCAATTCGAAAAAGAAAATTATAAGTTGGAATACA
>VSSQ01000992.1_pt1 | contig 12637 bp, 14 predicted proteins | sample 4763081 | NCBI WGS metagenome assembly VSSQ01 (sample SAMN12137344, study PRJNA551015) | bioreactor metagenome | isolation source: SDC9 anaerobic chlorinated ethene degrading culture | place: USA: Knoxville, Tennesee | collected 2015-01-01
CTGGAGGAAAATATCGTCCGCAAGCACACGGCCTGCCTTATGGTGGACGAAGAAACCGGGGAGATATTGGAGCCGCCGTCCAGAACAGGAACCCTTCATACCCCGGTAGCAGAACCATCTGAAAACACCATGCGCCGCCGTAATGTACTCAAAACGTAAAGGAGGTTCCCATGAGCTACTTCAACCACATTTATACCGCTTCGCCCGATGAGATTCCCCATCGGGCGAGGGCTGTTTATATATATATTTGTGACCGGGCAGGAAAAGGAAAGGACTGCTGGCCTGCGGTAAAGACCATTGCTTCCGATCTGCAGCTTTCCCGCAGCACCGTCAAGCGTGCCTTACATGATCTGGTGAGGGCGGGACTCATTGAAAAGGAGCCTCGCTTCCGGGAGAATGGGAGCAATACCAGCAACAGACTTATTTTAAGAAAATAGCAGGATGCGGCAAAGCGAAAAGACAGAGTTCCCGCCAAGGGGGTACTCCGTTTTTTTGCTGGACCGAGGTGCGGTTCGTGGTGAACCCACCGGAATCTCTCACTCTAAGAAGATATTATCACAGAAAAAGAACAAGGTGTATCTTACTATGTTTTTATGTAACATTTTGGAGATCTTCTGGAACATCCCGTGATACCTGACAGCGTGGAGCAGCTCGGAAAGCAGTTTAAACATTTGATACCGGAACAGATTGAAATGATTAGCGAAATGGTGGAGGTAAATGATCAAAAAGCACACCACCTCAAAAGAAAAATGGCAGTAAACGAATAAGAGTCTCTCTCAGAGGCTCTTTTGCTATTGATAAAGTGATTGAAAGCTATCCTTGATGTGCGAAAAAACTTTCTATAAAAAATCATGACTTCACATTGACGAATTTCGATTTGAAACATATAATATAACATATCAAAGTATTTAGATTTGAGGTGTTGGTATGAACTATTACTTAGAGAACACAAAAGTGTTCAAAGCATTGGGCGATCCCAAAAGAGCCATGATTGTGGATATGCTCTCCTGTGGAGAACTTTGTGCCTGCGAGATTTTAGAGAAGTTTGAAATGTCCCAATCCACGCTGTCCCATCACATGAAACTCCTCTGCGAATGCGGACTTGTCAAGGCACGGGCAGAAGGCAAATGGACGTATTATTCTTTGGATGATGATGCCATCGGCAAAACAAAGCAGTTTTTCTGGGCGATCACATCCGATAAAGAAAATTGTATTTGCAGAGATAAAACAAATTGTTGTAAGGGGTGTAACGAAAATGAGTAAATGTTGTTGTTCTTCTGAAAATTGCTGCCAGCCAGAGCCGAAAAAGTCAATAAACATTGATTTTCTTTATCTGGACACGACCGTTTGCGGCAGGTGCCAGGATACGGAAAAAGCTCTGGACGACGCAGTTTCCGGCGTAGCCGTGGTGCTGAATGCGTCAGGATATGAAGTCAAGGTAAATGAAGTGAACATCACAACGAGAGAGTTGGCGATACAGTATCATTTGGTCAGCTCACCGACCATCCGTGTGAACGGAAACGATATTGCCGTGGAATCGCGGGAATCAGTCTGCGAGGACTGTGGAGAACATTGCGGTGATACCGTAGATTGCCGTGTATGGGTATATAACGGAGTCGAATATACATCCCCTCCGAAGGAATTGATCGTGGATGCCATTCTACGGGAAGTGTATAACCCCAATCAGGGCGAGCCGGAGCGTGAAGCCTATTGGCTTCCAGAAAATCTGGAAACATACTTTATAGCCAAGACACACAAGGATGAAACGGAACGTCAGGGAAAGGGCGGTGATGTGATATGAGCCAAGAAAAAAATAAAGGTATTGGCTTTTTTGAAAAATATCTAACCGTGTGGGTGCTGCTGTGCATGGCGGCTGGAATCCTTGTCGGAAAATTCCTGCCCGGCATTCCAGATGTCTTGGAAGGATTTCAATACGCCGGGCAGAACCTCCCGATTGCCGTACTCATTTGGATTATGATTTTCCCCATGATGATGAAGATTGATTTCCAGTCTATCAAGAATGTGAGGAAAAATCCTTCAGGCATCCTTATTTCCAGCGGTAGCAGCTGGCTCATCAAGCCCTTCCTCATGTTCGGGTTAGCAACCCTGTTTTTCAAAGTTATCTTTCAAGCCTTCATCCCAGCGGATTTGGCACAGGACTTCGTAACAGGCGCAGTATTGCTGGGCGTAGCACCCTGCACGGCGATGGTGTTTGTATGGAGTCATCTGACCAAAGGCGATCCGGCGCATACGCTTGTACAGGTTTCGGTCAATGACCTCTTGATTCTCGTATTGTTTGTGCCATTGGTACAAATCTTGTTGGGAGTAAACGGCGTTACGATTCCTTGGGATACGCTCTTCTTTTCCATCGTATTATTCGTTGTCGTTCCGCTGGCTGGCGGCGCACTTACGCGCTTTCTGATGATACAGAAAAAAGGCATAGAGTATTTCAACGAAAGATTTCTCCCCAAGTTTGACGGCATCACGACCTTGGGGTTGCTGCTCACCTTGATTATCATTTTTTCCTTCCAAGGTGACATTATTTTGGAACAGCCTCTGTTCGTTTTGCTGATCGCAGTACCGCTGGTTCTGCAAAACGTAATCTCCGCCAACTTTACCTACTTGATATGCAAGTGGACAAAGCAACCACACAATATTGCGGCTCCGGCTTCTCTGATTGCAGCCTCGGACTTCTTCGAACTTTCTGTAGCGGTAGCAATTGCCCTTTTCGGTCCAAATTCGCCGGTTGTGCTTGCTTGTACGGTGGGCGTATTGACCGAAGTCCCCGTTATGCTTTTGCTAGTACGCTTTATTAATAAGACCCACCACTGGTTTCTAAAGGAGGTTTAAATGGTGTATATATGCTATTGCAACAAAGTCAAAGAAGCAGATATCATGAAAGCAATTACAGAAAAAGGTGCAAAAAATGTAGATGATGTTATTAAGATTACCGGAGCCATGCAAAACAGTAATTGCGCTGTAAATAATCCGAAGGGAATTTGCTGTTACTCAGATATTGTGAAAACTTTTAATAAATATAGGGAGAAAATTATTATGAAAAAAATGAAAATCTTTGAACCCGCCATGTGTTGCCCGACCGGGCTTTGCGGCTTGGGTGTTGACCCTGAACTGCTGCGTATGTCCACGGTACTGGAAACACTGAAAAAACATGGCGTTATTGTTGAACGTTTTAACTTGGGCAGCGCACCGGCAGAGTTTATCACCGACCAGACCATCAATGCCTATATTAATGAGAAAGGCACAGAGGGACTGCCCGCTGTGATGCTCGATGGCAAAATTGTCATCACAGGTCGGTATCCCACCAATGAAGAATTCACAAAGCTGCTCGACCTTCCTGAAAATGTGCTGGGCAAGCAGAAAAAATCCGAGTCCGGCGGAGGCTGTTGCAAGGGAGGTTGCTGTTAAATGAATCAATTCGATCCCGGCAGTATCAAACTGACAAAGTATCTTTTTTATACCGGCAAGGGCGGCGTTGGTAAAACCAGCGTTGCCTGTGCCACCGCCGTCTCCCTTGCGGACAGTGGGAAAAAGGTGCTGCTTATCAGCACCGACCCTGCTTCCAATTTACAGGATGTCTTTTCGATGGAACTGACAAACAAAGGAGTGCCCATCTCCGATGTGCCGAATTTAGTGGTAGCGAACCTTGACCCCATACAAGCGGCGGCTGAGTACCGGGAAAGCGTGATCGCGCCTTATCGCGGCAAGCTGCCCGCATCTGTCATCACGAATATGGAGGAGCAGCTTTCTGGCTCCTGCACCATAGAAATTGCGGCATTCAATGAGTTTTCCAATTTCATTACGGACGGTAAGGTTCAGCAGGAATACGACCATATTATTTTTGATACCGCCCCTACTGGACACACCCTGCGGATGCTTCAGCTTCCGTCCGCTTGGAGTAATTTCATCAGTGAAAGCACCCACGGTGCATCTTGCCTCGGTCAACTCTCCGGCTTGGAGAGCAAGAAAGCCATTTACAAGCAAGCCGTGGAAACACTGGCCGACGGAAGCCTGACCACGCTACTCCTTGTCACCCGCTCGGAAACCGCGCCGTTCAAGGAAGCGGAACGTGCTTCCGGCGAATTGTCCGCGCTGGGCGTCGACAATCAAATGCTGGTTGTCAACGGAATATTGATGGAACATAACGATGATCTATCTTCCAGTCTGTACGAAAAACAGCAGTCTGCACTTGCCGCGATGCCGGAAAGTCTGAGGGCGCTTCCAATCCATAGCGTTCCTCTGCGAGCTTACAATGTCACAGGGCTGGAAAATATCCGCGCCTTGCTGAACACCGATTATTTTACTGCTCCCGTGCAAACGCTAAATGCCACGCATATTCCTGCGCTGAACGATGTGATAGATGAGTTAGCGATGGAGGGCAAACGTGTTATTTTCACGATGGGCAAAGGTGGTGTGGGTAAGACCACCGTCGCCGCCGCCGTTGCGCTGGGGCTTGCGAAGCGCGGAAAGAAAGTCCACCTCACTACCACCGATCCCGCCGCGCACCTGAAGTTTGTGCTGGATGAAACTGGCGGCGTGTCCATGAGCCATATCGACGAAGCCGAGGAATTGAAAAAGTATCAGTCCGAGGTGCTTTTCAAAGCCCGCGCGTCCGGCATGGGCGATGAGGATATTGCTTATGTCGAGGAAGATCTACGTTCGCCCTGCACACAGGAGATCGCCGTATTCCGCGCCTTCGCCGAGATCGTCGAAAAAGCTGACGATCAGGTGGTGGTAATTGACACCGCCCCCACAGGGCATACCCTGCTTTTGTTGGAATCCACACAAAGCTATAACCATGAAATTCAGCGTACCAAGGGCGAAATCCCCGAATCGGTGGCGCAGCTGTTGCCGAGGCTGAAATCCGAGGAAACCGAGGTACTGATTGTGACCCTGCCGGAAGCGACCCCTGTTTATGAGGCGCACCGCTTGGAGGACGATCTGAAACGGGCGGGCATCGCCGCCAAATGGTGGGTGGTCAATCAATCCCTTTATGGCACGAACACCACCAATCCTATGCTGGTGTCAAAGGCGGCTGGCGAAGTGGAATGGCTCAACCTCATCGACGAACACGCCGGTGGCAAATTTGCCCTGATCGCGTGGAGCGCAGAGGAAATCAAGGGCGACAGTCTGCTGGCGCTGTAAGGAGGTAAAAATGATAAAAGTTGCATTTATTTGTGTTCATAATTCTTGTCGCAGCCAGATTGCAGAGGCGCTGGGACGGCATCTTGCCGGCGACGCTTTTGAAAGCTATTCGGCGGGAACGGAAACGAAGCTGCAAATCAATCAGGATGCCGTGCGGCTGATGAAACAACTTTATGGCATTGACATGGAAGCGACACAGCGCAGCAAACTCTTGTCCGAAATCCCGCCTGTTGATATTGTCGTTACAATGGGCTGCAATGTCGAGTGTCCGTATCTGCCCTGTAAACACCGCGAAGATTGGAGGCTGGATGATCCAACGGGCAAAAGCGACGAGGAATTTATTCAGGTTATAAAACAGATTGAGCAAAAAATGCTTGAGCTAAAAAATTTTGTGGGGGTTCTTTAGTAGTAAAATCATTGGCTGTAAATGCTAAATTCAAAAAAGCCAATTAAAGTCATTGATTTTAATTGGCTTTTTTGTTTAGAGCAAAACAGAATTTCCATTCAAATTCCTTTTGGATGAATATAAAGTTAAGAGATTTACACTCACTCAATCGAAAAGACTTGCATTGGTATCCCGCACTTTTTTTGCTTAATTGATTGTAAACTTCGTGCCACATGACTTCCGTTCCACGCAGCAGATAAACTGCTACGAACCACTACACAGCCTGATCTCGTGTTGGGATGATTTTAAAAAAATATTCTAAAAACCCCTTGACAATTGAGTATATATTCAACTATACTATATACAGTTGAGCGTTTGCTCAATTAAAATTTCGGAAGGAGGACTAATTATGTCTGTCAGAAGCGATGTTTGCGATTGTGATGTTATACACGAAGAAACCGTCACCGCAGTAAAAACAAAAATGCTTTCAGATGATACTTTTAATATTTTGACGGAATTTTTGAAAGCTGTGGGAGATGGTACAAGGATCAGAATTTTATGGGCTCTGGATGTCAGTGAAATGTGTGTCTGTGATTTGGCAGTCTTGCTTGGTATGACAAAATCCGCTATATCACACCAGCTACGCACTTTGAAACAGGCAAATCTTGTCAAATTTAGGAAAGATGGTAAGATTGCTTATTACTCTCTCGCGGATGACCATGTGAAAATCGTTTTGGAACAAAGTTTAAGCCATGTAACTGAATAAAATTTAATTATAGGAGGAAAATAACATGAAAAAGTCATTTAGGTTGGAAGGACTGGACTGCGCCAACTGTGCGGCGAAAATCGAAAAGGACATCAAGGCGCTGGACGGCGTAACCGAAGTAACCGTAAACGCTATGACGACTAAGATGGTTCTTGTGGCAGACGACGACAAAATGGACGAGATTATTAAGACCGCTGAAAAAATCGTCAAGAAGCATGAACCTCATGTTGTCGTAAAAAAGGCGTAAACATTTACCGGCAATAATTCCAGCTTTTGGCGTAACACTTCAAAGCGATACGCCAAAAGCGAAGGAATTTAAAAAATTCAAATTTTTTTGCGACAATAGTTGAGCGTTCACTCAATGTTACTCGTCATTCTCTTATAGCAAAGATAAGAAAGGAGTTCAATATGAACAAGAAGCTTGTAAGAATTATCATAGCAGCGGTTATTTTCGTAATCGGGCTGCTAGTAAAAACCGACATTGTTTGGCTTAGTCCCGCTATCTTCATTGCCGCCTACATTGTAGTGGGCAGCGAAGTCGTAATAAAAGCCATCAAGAATATTATGCAAGGCCAAGTTTTTCAGGAAAGCTTTTTAATGACCGTGGCGACCGGTGGCGCACTTATCATTGGGGAATATCCAGAGGCCATTGCCGTTATGCTGTTTTATCAGGTTGGCGAATATTTTCAAAGTTATGCCGTTGCGAAGTCGCGGAAATCCATTGCAAGCTTAATGGATATACGTCCTGATTACGCAAATGTTAAGAGGGGCGATGAATTGGTAAAAGTCGACCCTGACGAAGTTGCGATTGGCGATATCATCGTTGTCCGTGCTGGTGAAAAAATCCCGCTTGACGGCAAGGTGCTTGACGGCAATTCAATGATTGATACGTCCGCTTTGACCGGCGAATCTGTTCCGCGCGAAGCTGGTGTTGGCTCTGATGTTTTGAGCGGCTGTATCAATGTGAACGGCGTACTGACGATTGAGGTCACAAAAGAATTTGGGGAATCGACGGTCAGCAAAATCCTTGATCTCGTGGAAAACGCCAGTAGTAAAAAGGCGAACACCGAGAATTTCATTACAAAATTTGCACGAGTTTATACTCCGATTGTTATGGCTGCCGCACTGTTGCTTGCAATTATCCCGCCTCTGTTCTTTGGTGGTACTTGGGGCGACTGGATTTACAGGGCTTTAACTTTCTTAGTGGTTTCCTGCCCTTGCGCTCTGGTTGTTTCTATTCCACTCTCCTTCTTTGGCGGTATCGGCGGCGCGTCAAGGCGTGGTGTGCTTGTTAAGGGTAGCAACTATTTAGAAGCTTTGGCGCAGACTGAAATCGTTGTGTTTGATAAGACGGGGACATTGACAAAAGGCGTATTTAAAGTACAAGAGGTAAATGCTATCGGCATTTCCGAAGCAGAACTGCTGGAACTTACCGCACATGTTGAGAGTTATTCCAATCACCCCATTTCACTCTCTTTGAAAACTGCTTATGGGAAAGATATTGACAACGAAAGGATTACGGATGTTGAGGAAATCGCAGGCCACGGCGTCAGCGCAACGGTTGATAGTCGTAAAGTTTTCGCAGGAAATACAAAACTCATGCAAAAAATCGGCGTTAAATTTTCTCAAGACGAAATTATTGGAACAGCCGTACACGTTGCTGTTGATGGCAAATATGCGGGATATATTGTAATTGCTGATGAGGTTAAGGAAGATGCAGCGGAAGCGATTAGATTGCTAAAAAAGGCAAATATCCGTCAAACGGTGATGCTGACGGGCGACGCCAAGAGTGTGGGAGAAAAAGTTGCCAAGGAATTGGGGTTAGATAAGGTTTACACAGAGCTTCTTCCCGGTGACAAGGTAGATAAAGTAGAGGAACTGCTGGCTCAAAAATCAGCTAAAGGCAAGCTGGCCTTTGTAGGCGATGGGATTAATGACGCACCAGTTTTAGCTCGTGCCGACATTGGTATTGCGATGGGTGGCTTGGGTTCCGACGCGGCTATAGAAGCCGCCGATGTTGTAATAATGACCGATGAGCCGTCCAAACTAGCTACAGGTATGAAAATTTCACAGAAAACGCTAAGAATCGCACAACAGAATATATGGCTGGCTTTGTCGATAAAAGCAATTGTGCTTGTACTCAGTGCACTCGGTTTTGCTACCATGTGGGAGGCTGTGTTTGCAGATGTTGGTGTGACGGTTATAGCGGTATTGAACTCTTTCCGTGCTTTAAACACAAAGAAATTATAATCAGGTCAAAAGCCTGTTGTATCGGAAGCGATAAGTAAAATGTTAATTGTCCTGATTGCCTTGTTAGTTGGGATTTTGTGAACTTGCTTTGGTAGCGCAGTTGCTATTATAACAAAAGAAGTTTTCTGAAAATATGGCGAATTGCCTTTTAGTTTTCGCTGGTGGCGTAATGATGAGCCTTGTGTTCTTTGAGCTTATGCCGGAAACTTTAGAGGTATCAAATGTGTGGATGGTGGCCGGCGGCATCCTCATTATTCACTGAGATAAGGGGCAAAGTGAGAATCATTATATGAAGATTATTTTATTCGGTTTATTGGTGAAAGCAGTTGAGCTATTGAGCGCGATTGAATTAAAGCATAAACAGAAAATATGTTGTATGGAAAGGTGTGTGGCATGAAAAAGCAATGGCTTATCACAGGAATCTTGGCAGCAGTTGATCAAACAATAAAACTGCTGATAGCTCATTTTGCGATAGATAAGATGATTATCTGGATACCGAGTGTTTTGCGTTTTGAACCTTTCCAGAACACAAATTTGAATTGGTTTGCAAGTATGGCTAATTTTAAGACTCCTGTAATCGGAATGATCTTTTTACAGATAACGGCTATAGCAGGATTGCTTTTATTCTATCGATTCCAAACATATAAAGTTGGTGCAAAGAGTCGCTTGTTGAGTGGAGCATTCTGTTTTGCATCTGCTGGCATATTATGTTCATTTATTGATGTAGTGTTCTGGGGCGGCAGCCTTGACTTTATTGGTTTATTCAATTGGTTTATTTTTGATACAAAGGACGTATTTCTGAACACGGGATGGATTTTGGCTCTAATTTGGACGTGGCGGCATGAAAAAAAGCTAAAAAAGTCTTATTCAAACGATCTCAATACAGAAGATATAGCTTTTGCTATATGGTTTCGGAGCGGATGCAAACTCCTTCCCAACACAACGTCTGAATATACCAGAATATAAAATATATAAACACAATTGAGAGGTGGTCACAGTGAAGCGAAAAGAAAATAGAAACTTGACGGGCATATTTCGTATCGGTTTGGCCACCCTTGTTGTGATTTTACAACTTTTATTTATCTATTTTATCATCAATATACTCAAAAACTATGCGGTATATTTTTATGCACTCATTCAAATTATAGCGGTAATAAACATCTTTATTATGGTGAGCAAAAGTAAAAACACATCTTACATAATCGTATGGCTTATTATAATATTTATCCTTCCGGTTTTCGGTTATTTCCTATATCTCTTATGGGGTCGTTCCGATGTGTTCGGACGATGTATAAGAAATAATCGAATAAGAGCGGCTATCCAGCACGGTTCCATGTATTTATATAAGGACCCGGAAGTTTACGCCGAACTCGATCAAATCCATCCGTCAAGAAAAAGAATAGCAGGATATTTAGGCAGGAAAGGATTCCCTCTTTATAAAAATACAACGTGTGAGTATTTCTCGCTTGGCGAGTATCAATTTGAAGCAATGATAAAGGATATTGAAAACGCTGAAAGATACGTTTTCTTGGAATATTTTATTTTAGATAGTGGGGAGCTTTGGGACAGGATTTCAGAAGTATTGATTCGCAAAGCCGAACAAGGAGTGGAAATACGGCTGATGTTCGATGACTTTGGGAGTATTGTTACAGCACCAGATAATCTGATTAAGGCTCTTAACAGTCACAATATTCAGGTGTTGCGTTTTAATCCAGTTCATCGGTATATTTCATCCTTTTGCTTCAATTGCCGTAATCACCAGAAAATTACGGTCATAGACGGCTGCGTTGGGTATACAGGGGGAACGAATCTTGCTGATGAATATGCCAACATATACCCAAAGCACGGCCATTGGAAAGACACGGCAATCCGGCTTGAAGGCGACGCGGTTTGGGGTCTGACCTCAATATTTCTTCAGATGTGGGATGCTGAAAGTGGAGGAACTACAGATTACGAAGCTTACCGGTCTGTAGTGAACTACGAGGGTCAAGGCTTCTATCAACCATTTTCAGACGGGCCTTCAAATAATCCCGATAACCCTGCCGAGGTTATGTACCGCACGATGATATATAATGCAAAGAAATATGTTTATATATCTACCCCCTATCTTGTCATTGACAACTCCATGAAGGAAGCGTTGTGTACATCCGCACAGGGAGGTACAGATGTCAGGATTATTACTCCAAAGATATGGGATCATTGGTATGTGCATATGGTAACGCAATCGAATTATGGAGAGCTGCTGGAATCGGGTGTTAGAATCTATGAATATACCCCGGGGTTCATCCATGCAAAGACTATCATAAGCGATGATGATCATGCCATTTGCGGAAGCATTAACATGGATTACCGGAGCTTTTATCTCCACTTTGAAAACGGTGTGTGGATTTGCGGATCGCCTGTACTCCAAGACATAAAAAATGACCTCCAGCAAACATTTGATGTTTGTGAAGAAATAAGTCTTGATGAATGGCGTCGCCGTCCCTGGCACATAAAATGCGTTCAATCGTTCCTTAGATTGTTTGCTGTATTCTTTTGAGATTAATTTGTTATGAAGTCAAAAGAATAGCACTCATGTTGTCCCTATCATCTTGGCAATTTCAACGGATCTATAAGACGTAGTTCATCCCAATTTGCCGGAAATCGAGGGAATGTATCTATCCACGAAAATGACGGATATAAAAGGTAATTACCGTTATTTGACTGAATTGGAGTGCTTAAAAAAGAACAGAGAGCTGTTCTATCAGTATTGCTTTAAGGAACTGAAGCTATGTATATGGCAAAAGCAGAAGGAAGAAATAGAGTGAAGGTGTTATAAAATACCTGTTCAATGCATGAAGTTTAACGATGCATAGAGAAAGTCCAGTAAAAATAAAAATAAAGCCAAGGGCAAACCCATCAAAAGATGGGGACGCAAAGCCATAGGGTCTAAGGTGCTTTACTGCGCTATGATAGCCTGGCTGCCAAAAACCATGCGGAGCCTGCCCTCATTCAAAGGGCAGGCTCTATATCTGTCTGTCGGTTTTTGACGGATAAACAGGATATCGGGATACCGGCTTTCGCCATGCTTCGGCGAGAGGAGTATCCTATGAGATTTTATACTTATAAGAGGTGGAAATAGAGCAGACAAAGCTCGTACATATTATTTACCACCTAAACAATTTTATATTATAATTTTGAAAAAGTCAGCATTTCGCCATGGGCGCAGTGCTGACTTTTTTCTTTCGACAAAAAAATCTATACTCCGACCATATTTACCATATTCAGGGGAAATGTGGCATGTTTCTAATATAAGCAGGTCGTTTCCACGCTGCCGCTCCCCTCCGCTTCTGACATTTTGACTCACCATCAAAATTTCAGAAAACGGAGGACAAGCCATATGGCAGAAAAGAAAGAGTATCAAATCAAAGTTCAGGGGCAGCTCGTCCCTGTCACCGAAGAAGTCTATTTAACATATTACCGCATGAAACGCCGTGAACTACATCTGGAGGAAAAGGACGCAGCACATGGTGTGTTTTATTACAGTGCCTTGGATACGGAGGAAACCAATGGTGAGGATGCGATTTCAGATCTCTCTTCTCCCCGTGTGGAGGATATTGTCACGGACAAGCTGATAACCGAAAAACTCCACTTGTGCCTTTCCCAGCTTGCCAAAGAGGAACAGGAACTGATTTTTACTCTGTTTTTTAAGAATAAAAGCGAGCATCAACTGGCAGCGGAAACTGGTATCCCGCGCATGACAATCCACGACCGAAAGGTTAAAATTCTGCGTACTTTAAAAAAACTTATGGAAAAGTAAAAATTTTTCCGTCCAACCCCCTCACGAAACCGGATTAGTAGTGAGGGGGTTTTTCTCATTCCCTCCATGGTTCCTTGAAAACTTAATATCCGATGACCTGAACACGTTAGCTGACGGACCCCGAAAGGGTAAAGCGACCTCGGAGGATGCGCCAAGACCACCTGTAGGCAGGCAGCAAGAAAAGTGAAATCACTCATTTTTCTGTTCGCTCGTTTCTTCCTGCTCCTATCAAAGACGGCCAAATAAGGTGCAAAGCGGTACCCATCCGACCGGA
>VSSQ01000994.1_pt1 | contig 12624 bp, 17 predicted proteins | sample 4763081 | NCBI WGS metagenome assembly VSSQ01 (sample SAMN12137344, study PRJNA551015) | bioreactor metagenome | isolation source: SDC9 anaerobic chlorinated ethene degrading culture | place: USA: Knoxville, Tennesee | collected 2015-01-01
GCGACCCCCTGCGTGACAGGCAGGTATTCTAACCAGCTGAACTACCACACCGTTTTTATGGGGCATTGTTCTCAAATGCGCTGCAAAGATAGGTGATTTTTTTATTTGTACAATGCTTTTGAGAAAATATTTTTCAAATTTTTATACAGAAGAAGCCAGAATTATTTTTTTACTTTGATTCCGCAACCTACCGCCACTGTAACCGCTTTTTTTACAGGCTTTTTGTTCAAGAGGGCTTCAATAGCGTCTTCCACATATTTTTCTGATACATCGTTGGCATCTTTGTAATTATTGTCGATAGCGCCGATATATTTTACCACCAACTGCTTTTTTTCTTTTTGCAGGATAAAGACATGGGGCGTTTTGGTGGCACCATATTGCGGGAAAATCTGTTGTCCGGCATCTACTAAATAGGGGAACGTGTATTTCTTTTCGGCATGCTTTTTTTGCATGGCTTCAAAACTATCGCTCGTTGATACTGCCGGATCATTCGAATTGATGGCTATCACAGGATATCCTTTGGCTTTGTATTTTTGATCTAATGCAATCAACCGGCTTTCGTAGGCTTTGGCATAAGGACACTCATTGCAGGTGAAAACGACAATGAATCCGTTTGCATCTTTGTAATCGGCAAGCGATACCATGCGTTCATCCACATTTTTCAACCTGAAATCGGTGGCTGTATCTCCGGGTTTGTAACCTTGTGCGTAGAGCGAAAGGCTAAGAACTGACAATAACGTCAGTAGGGTCAATTTTGATTTTGTTTTCATACTTCCGTTATTTTAAATATTGATCGATAATGGTTGTTAGTTCTGCTTTGTGGAGTTGTTTCTCCACGAACTTCAGTTTCTCTCCGTTTTTGTAGAAAACGGTAGCGGGTATGGAACCGGTCCAACTTTTGTCGACCTTTGGCATCCAGTAATTCATGCGTTTGGTGTCGTCGAGCAGATAAACATCAGCAGTTATTTTATTGTCTTTTAAAAATGGCAAAACTTCCGATTTCAGGTTGTCTTTGTCATCCACTGAAACCAAAATCATCCTGAAATCCTTTCTGGAGGAGAGTTTGTTGTTGACTTCCATGAAATCCGGAATTTCCCTTACGCAGGGTCCACACCAGGTTGCCCAGAAATTGACTACGTACAACACGTCATCTTGTTTTTCCGTGATTTTTTCTAAAGCTTCGTATTTTATGACCCCCTTAAAGGTGTCAGTTGGATTTTCCTGCGCATGTGCGACAAGCAACAGTATAGATGCAAATAGTGTTATTATTAATCTGTGCATGTGTTTTATGATTAAATTGTTGTTTCTTTTTGTATTGATTACAATTATACATTCAACTTAAAACAGGCTTGATTTGTTCAAGAATAAACAATTTTTATAATTTATGCGAATCAGGAGTAAAAAATTAGATTCCTCGCTGCATTCCCTTAGATCCCGAACGGAAGTGAGGGATCTAATTTTTTACTGCTGATTCACATAATTTGTTTAATTTTTAAACAATACCGTTTTTCATTCACAAAAATAATTTATGTGGACTCATGTGTCTTATATGGTTAAATATAAATTCTTTATTGTTTTAATTGATATTATGTTTTCTATTGTTGGTAAAAAAAAGCAGACTTTTTCCTTCACGGAAAAAGTCTGCTACAATATAATACAGGTATAAAGAATTAGTATCCCCTGATGGCTTCAATGCCCGGCAATACACGTCCTTCGATGGCTTCTAATAAGGCGCCACCACCAGTTGAAACGTAAGATACACCGTCGTATAAACCGAATTTGTTTACACACGCAACTGAATCGCCACCACCTACTAATGAGAAAGCGCCGTTTTTGGTTGCTTCTACGATGGCATTACCTACAGCGCGTGAACCCGATGTAAAGTTGTCGAATTCGAATACGCCGGTCGGACCGTTCCACAGGATGGTTTTGGATGCCTTGATTACATCGGCGAAGATTTTTTCTGTTTCCGGGCCGATATCCAGACCTTCCCAACCTGCAGGAATTTCGCCTACTTTCACGAAATCGGTATTTGCATCATTGCTGAAACTGTCGGCAATTTTGGCATCAACGGCCAATACCATTTTTACGCCGTTTTTCTTTGCTTTATCGAGCAATTCGAGCGCTAAATCAAGCTTGTCGTCTTCGCAAATAGAGTTGCCAACTTTGCCTCCGAGGGCTTTGGTAAAGGTATAAGTCATACCACCGGCGATAATCAGATTGTCAACTTTGGTCAGCAGATTTTCAATAATTTCGATTTTGGATGAAACTTTAGAACCTCCCATGATGGCAGTGAAAGGACGAGCTGTATCCTTCATGATTTTCTCAACAGCGTTCACTTCTTTTTCCATCAGATAGCCAAACATTTTATTGTTTTCGTCGAAATGTTTAGCGATAAGTGCAGTTGAAGCATGGGCGCGGTGAGCAGTTCCGAAAGCGTCGTTAACATAGCAATCGGCATAAGATGCCAGGGTGGCAGTAAATTTCTTCTGGCTTTCCTTTACAGCTTTCTTAGCTTCTGCTTTTTCTTCTTCAGTAGCAAATTCGCCACGTGGTTTTCCTTCTTCTTCAGCATAGAAACGCAGGTTTTCGAGCAACAAAGCCTCGCCGCCTTTCAGGCTGGCAGCCAGTTTAGCAGCTTCTTCGCCCATGCAGTCGGGAGCAAATTTCAAATCCACACCTAACAATTTAGATACGTGTGGTACAATTACTTTCAAAGAATATTTGGTATCCGGATTTTTTTTCGGACGGCCCATGTGCGATGCAATAATCAGCGCGCCGCCATCAGCTAAAATCTTCTTCAGGGTAGGCAAAGCTGCCCGGATACGGTTGTCGTCGGTAATCTGGAAGTTCTCGTCGACAGGAACGTTGAAGTCCACACGAACGAAGGCCTTTTTGCCTGCGAAATTAAATTTGTCGATAGTTTGCATAATTTTTATTTTTTGTCTCCGGTCTCCAGTCAACCGACAACAGTCGGAGGTCTAATGACTGTAGTCTGTAGACTGTAGACAATTATTAATTAATTTGTTTTAAATTCGTATTTCACCTTTTTCAATTCCTGATTGGCTTCCACGATTTTCTTTTTCAGATTTTCTTTGTAAGCAATCAGTTTCTCCTGCAAGACCACATCCCCCGTAGCCATCATTTGCACAGCAAGGATAGCAGCATTTTGTGCGCCGTTGATGCCAACTGTTGCTACCGGAATCCCCGGAGGCATCTGCACAATGGCAAGGAGCGCATCCATACCATCCAAACTTGCATTGATGGGTACACCGATAACCGGAATAGTAGTCATAGAAGCAATAACTCCGGGCAAGTGCGCAGCCATACCAGCTGCGGCGATAATAACCTGAATGCCGTTTTCACGGGCTTTGGTTGCAAAAGCCTCCACTTCTTTAGGTGTTCTGTGTGCAGACAAAGCGTTGATTTCAAACGGAATATGAAATTCATTTAACAAAGCAGCAGCCTTTTCCATCACCGGTAGGTCAGATGTGCTGCCCATAATAATACTTACTTTTGGAGTCATATTTTTTTTTATTTTATTGTCTACGGTCTACGGTCTACGGTCTACGGTCTACAGTCTACAGTCGGATGTACGTTTTCCGCTTTCCGCTTTCAGTTATTCGCTATTCGCTAAACATCTTACCCAACTAATGCTGCATAATCATCAGCAGATAGCAGGTTGTTGAGTTGTGCCGCGTCAGCAATTGCCAGTTTAACCATCCAGCCTGCTCCGTATGGATCGTTGTTGACCAATTCAGGTTCATTCTCCAACGCGCTGTTTAGTTCCAGAACTTTGCCGGAAACAGGCATAAATAACTCAGATACAGTCTTAACAGCTTCCACAGTTCCGAAAACATCACCTTCAGCCAGTGTTTCGCCAATCGTTTCAATTTCAATGTAAACGATTTCACCCAGTTCGTTTTGAGCATAATCAGTGATGCCCACATACGCTACTTCACCTTCCACACGAATCCATTCGTGTTCTTTGGTGTAGTTTAATTCAGCCGGAATATTCATGATAATTGTTTTTATGTTGTTATTAAAATGATACTTTACAAAACAAGGGAAAATGATCAGAACCTTGTGCCTTGTTATCGAGTTTAAAAGATTTGATTTCCAGGGCTTCGTCATGCAAAATATGATCAATTCTGAATTTCAGAACAGAGTCACTGAATGTCCATCCCAGTCCGAATCCATTGTCGACAAATGCATCCTGCATTTTTCCCCTTATAGTTGAATAGGTATAAGAGCCGGGCAGATCGTTAAAATCTCCAACAACCATAACCGGATAAGGTGATTTGGCGATTTCTTCTTCCACCATATCCGCCTGTTTTGCTCTGATCCGGTATGCACTACCCAGTTTTCTTGAGAAATGCATGGTTGTACCTTTTATATTTTCGGTGTCAAAATTATCTTTCAGTCTGACTGCCATTACCTTATCGTTTTCTGTGATTTTATTGGATTCCAGGTGGCAATTAAAAATACGGACTATTTTTCCATTGATATCGATGTCGGAGATAATCGTTGTGTTGTAGTTGGATTGATATTCAACTATTGATTTTGTTACAATCGGATATTTGGAAAAAGTAGCATTGCCAAAAAATGACCAACCTGTATTTACCTTAAAATAAATGTGATGATAAGGGTATTTATTCAGAATCTGGAGTAAGTCTTCTTCAGTCAGATGTTTTTTGTTGAAACTAACAGAGTATTCCTGGATACAAAGTATGTCCGGATCTTTCTCGAGCATATACTGTATAACCGGATTGGGATCTTCTTCCGTATGTTTAACCATCATGGCGTTTGCATAGGTGTTGTAGGTCATCAGTGAGAACGAATATTCCCCTTCATAATTTCCGGTGTTTTTGAAGTTAACAGGGAAGGTGTTTTTTACGATACTCCAGCACAGCAAAATAACAGACAAAGAAATCAGAAAATGCCATTTTTTGAAAGCAACCCAGAAAAATATAAAAAAGATGTTTAATGGAATAAGAGCTGGTAATAAAAGAGTTGTGTAGGCCGGTATCAGTAACTTTTCCGGACTTACCCGGGAGGCTATAAACGCCATGACCATGAGCGCGGCTACAGCGAGATTTGCTGTAATGAATATTAACTTTATCAGTCCTTTGCCCAGGTTCATAGATGCTTAACTGTTGAGTATGGTGGAATTCATCCTTTGCCTTGTTCGAATAACTTTCTCTTTTCTTCTGATGTCAGACTTCCGTAACCGGATGTTTTTATTTTGTCCAGAATACGATCGATTTCTTCCATGTTTTTAGCTTTGGTCATGTTATACTCGGCGTCCGACATTTTTTTGCCGGATGCAGCTGTGTGTTTCACTTTTAACTTGCGGGTTTTAAAGAGATTAGACAGCTTGTCCATGAGCTTGTTGAAAGATTTTGTATGATCCTTTCCGCGTCGCAAAGATACAATAAAAAAATAACCGTACAAAGCGCCGCCCAAATGTGCCAGTTCACCTCCGGCGTTACTCGAGGTGATGCCAAAAAAGCTGATTAATACAGCTGCGATAGCAATGTATTTCAATTTTACAGTCCCAATCAGTAAAAATCTCATTTCCATATTGGGAGCCTGAAATGCGGTGGCAACGATAATGGCCATGATAGAACCGGATGCGCCCATCAGTATACTGATATCTGCCATTTGCGAGAACAGCGGAAAAACATTATAGGCGATGATATAAGTAAGTCCGGCAACCAATCCGCCAAAGAAGTACAATCCGAATAACTGTTTCTCGGTAAAAAACATCAGGAATAACTTCCCGAACCAATACAGGGCAAACATGTTAAACAAAATGTGAAAGAAATCCTTGTGCAGAAACATGTAAGTCACCAATGTCCAGGGTTTGAACAACAAGGTGCTGAAATTGGACGGCAATGCAAGAAAAGGAAAGATGAAATCACCCTGCAAGGTAAAAAGTTTCATCACAATCAGGAAGATCTGTAGCATCAAATACAGGGCTACGTTCAAGTATATCAGCTTGGTAACGGCATTTCCCTGCCGGTAGGTTTGTTTCAGATTTTCTATCAGGTTCATAATTGTAATGCTAAAATTAGAAACGATAAGGTCTTTTCTTCCAGATCAATATCAGGATGATACCAAACAGCATCCCCCCGAGGTGAGCAAAGTGCGCTACGCTGTCGCCCGAAAAATTGGCAACTCCCAGAAACAATTCAGCAACCCCATAAATCAGCACGAAGATACGGGCTTTGATGGGAACCGGGAAGAACAGCATCATCAGTTTAACATCCGGAAAGAGCCAGCCGAAGGCCAGTAACAGACCGAAAACAGAGCCGGAAGCACCAACAGTAACCGGCAGGTTGAGGAACATGCGTTTGAGTTCAATCAGGTCGGCCGCATTAAAATGGGTCAGGCTGCTTAATCTGAAATACTTTTCCAGCACATGTTGATAGTTTAGTAGATGTTCACCCGAGTTCGCGGCAATTGCTTCGTTCATGGCTGCTATGACCTGATGGTATTCTACGGTCCAGAAAATTTGTTGGACAATTCCGGCGCCTATGCCTGTTATCAGATAATAGATCAGAAAACGCTTAGGGCCCCAGAAGTTTTCGAGCACACCGCCAAACATATACAGGGCGAACATATTAAAGAACAGGTGACCAAAACCACCATGCATAAACATGTAAGTAATCAGCTGCACCAGGTTGAACTTGTCAGAAGCCCAATAATGCATGCCGAGGACGTCGGTCAGATCAAGTGCGATACCCCAGCGGCGAAATATACCCGGGGATAATAATGTGGCCAGCCAAAGAATCGCGTTGATGGCAATCAGATTCTTTACTACAGGCGGTATAGAGCTTAGAAAAGACGGACGGTAATTATTCATTTTGTGCGCTTAAATAGATAAAATTCTGTACAAAAATAATCAAAATATCACCAAAAATATGTTTTCTAACATCTTTTTTGAATTAATGAAAAAAAATGCATTAATTTTTGCAGAAAATGTTTGTTTTTACGAATCAATCTATTACATTTGCTGTCTGATAAACAATTTACTTGTGTCTAATCTATTTAAAATTAATCCAAATTATGAACAAAGCAGAATTAATCAATGCTATTGCTGCTGAAGCAGGTTTAAGCAAAGTTGACGCTAAAAAAGCACTTGATGCTACAGTTAAAGCCGTATCTAACGCATTAGTTGCAGGTGATAAGGTAAGTTTAATCGGTTTTGGAACATTCTCTGTTGCTGCACGTAGTGCTCGTCAGGGTATCAATCCTAAAACTAAAAAACCTATTAAAATCGCTGCTAAAAAAGTTGCTAAATTTAAAGCTGGTGCTGAGCTTGCTGCTGCCGTTAACTAATTACGCTTTAGGTTTATCTTGCTAAAGGAATATGAGGTTTCATATTCCTTTTTTTGCGTTTAAATTCTGTAAGTATTCCTTTTTTTAAGCTAAGTTGATTTTATACTTTGCTATGCTCAAAATGAAAGTGAAAACCAGATAGAGATAACCTTATTTACACCTTATTTTCTGACTAAACAACCTTAGTAGCAAATGAATACCTCAGCGAACCTAACCTTATTACCTTATTTTGATAATTTTCTGAAATAAGGTAATAAGGTCAGAGGAGGCATGTGAATATAATCTTTACTACTAAGGTTGTTTAGTCAGAAAATAAGGTGTAAATAAGGTTTTGATTGTGAGGGTTGAACATCAGCTACTAAGGTTGTTTAGTCAGAAAATAAGGTTGAAAATAAGGTTGTTTAACATGTTAGTAATATGAAAAATCAAAATAAATCACATGATTATTTTACTATCCCCGGCAAAAATCCAAAACTTCAACAAGCAGGTTGTAACATCGAAGTACAGTATTCCGCAATTCCTGAAAGAAGCAAGTGAACTTGTTGAACTGATGCGGCAACTCTCACAACAGGAAATTACCCGTTTGCTGGAAATTAATGTACAGTTAACGCATCTAAATTTGGATCGCTACATTCGTTGGCAACTGCCATTTACGCCGTATAATGCCAAACAGGCTGTTTTTGTCTTTGACGGGGAAGTGTATCGCGGACTGGATGCATCTACGCTATCGCCGGAGGAAACCGATTATATGCAGCAGCACCTGAGACTTTTTTCGGGATTGTATGGCGTGCTGAAACCGTTGGACCTGATGCAGCCTTACCGGCTGGATGTGAGCTCAAAATTGCATAATCATACAGGAAAAGATTTGTATCCTTTTTGGAAAAAGAAGGTGACGGAAAGTATTGCCAACGATCTGAAAGCTTCCGGAGAACCACTGTTGTTACTCAACCTGGCTTCTTCAGAATATGCGAAAGTGATCGATCTGAAAAGCAGTAAGATGCGCATGATAAGTGTGGAGTTTTTTGAATACCAGGATGATAAATTAAAGCAAATCGTAGTTTATACAAAAAAAGCCAGGGGAATGATGACTCGTTATGTTATTCAGAACCGGATTGATAATGAAGAAGACCTCAAAGGCTTTCATGATGGTGGATACTGGTTTAACGAGCAATTGTCATCCAAAGATAAATTGGTCTTTGTACGATAATTGCATGTTTTTTATATCAATTAATGATTGTTTTCATTTTATCCGTGAATATTTTTCTAACTTTGCGGGGCTAATCCACATTAGTCACATTAGAAAACAGGAATTATGAAATGATCTTAACATTGTTTTTATACTTAAAAGGTTTATTGTAAAAAAGCTTATATGTTTCTTTTATGACTTATGTGGTTAATTATTAGAGAATTGGAATGTTTAAATATATAAAATATATGAAAAAGTTAAGTCTTATCCTTTTCGGATTTATCCTCACAAGCGCATTGTTTGCTCAAACAGCCAACATTTCTTTTGAAAAATCAACACACGATTTCGGTAAAATCAAGGAAAAAGATGGTATCGCCACCGTTGTCTTCACTTTTAAAAATACCGGTGATGCGCCGCTTGTAATCAACAGAGTACAGGCATCCTGTGGTTGCACAACACCATCCTGGACAAAAGAACCAATTTTGCCGGGAAAAACCGGAAACGTGACAGCTGCCTATAATCCGGCCAATCGTCCGGGAACTTTCATTAAATCGATTTCTGTATTCAGCAATGCAGGTACCCAACCTGTGTTACTCACCATCAAGGGTGATGTGATTCCAAAACCTGCTGTTGAAAGATAAACTCCTGCATGGACAAGCATCACAAGCATCCTGAAAATGATCCTGCATACAAGGGGCTGACTGTCAACGAAGGGGTCAAAGAGGCGCCGACAGTAAATCCTTACAGGAAAACCAAAACCAGACGTCGTCAGTTTACGGTCGATGAATATGTCGATGGTATTCTGAAAGGCGACATTTCCGTGTTGAGTCAGGCGGTTACCTTAGTGGAAAGTTCGTTGCCAGAACACCAGCAGGTTGCACAACAGGTGATTGAAAAATGTTTGCCTTACACTGGAAATTCCATTCGTTTGGGTATAACAGGAGTGCCCGGTGCCGGAAAAAGTACATTTATCGAAGCTCTGGGCATGTACTTAGTCCGCAACTCGCATAAGCTCGCTGTGCTGGCCATCGACCCAAGCAGTGAGCGCACCAAAGGCAGTATCTTGGGTGATAAAACCAGGATGGAAGAGTTATCCGTAGCACCCAATGCCTTTATCCGTCCTTCGCCCTCGGCAGGTTCTCTGGGTGGTGTAGCCCGTAAAACCCGCGAAAGTATCATCTTGTGCGAGGCAGCCGGTTTTGATACCATTTTTGTTGAAACAGTCGGGGTGGGGCAGTCGGAAATCGCTGTCCACTCTATGGTTGATTTTTTCCTGTTGCTCCAGTTGGCCGGAACCGGTGATGAGTTACAGGGTATCAAAAGAGGTATCATGGAAATGGCGGATGGAATAGCTATCAATAAGTGCGACGGAACCAATGTGGACAAGGCCATGGTGGCTAAAACGCAATATCAGAATGCGTTGCGTTTGTTCCCTGAAACCGGTTCAGGGTGGAGTCCGGAAGTAATTCCCTGTTCGGCTGTTGAAAAGACCGGTATTGCTGAAATTTGGAAAATGGTGTTGCGTTATGCAGATCTTACCAAACAAAACCAGTACTTCGACGCCAAAAGAAATCAGCAATCGAAATACTGGATGTATGAGACCATCAATGAACAGTTGAGAAATGGGTTTTATCAGCATCCTGTGATTCAGCAACTGATTGACGAAACCGAGAAACGGGTACTGTCCAATGAAATCAGTTCTTTTACAGGAGCAAAAGTTTTATTGGAAAAGTACGCTAAATTATCATCGCGTTAGCAACCTGCTGTGCGGTGTCTTTCCCTTTTAATTCTTCCACGATTTTCAACGCGAAAGGAATGGCCACGCCGGGTCCTTTGGCGGTAAGTATGTTCCCTGATTTTACGATGGTGGATGATGATATTTTTGCATCTGTCAAGAATGATTCGAAACCGGGGTAACAGATGGCTTCCTTTTGTTTGAGCAAGCCCATTTTTCCAAGGATAGAAGGAGCAGCACAAATAGCAGCAATAGTCGCACCTTTGGCAGCTTGTTTTTCAATCAGTTTTTTCAAGCCGGCATGATTGTCCAGATTGGTTGTTCCCGGCATTCCTCCGGGCAAGTAAATCAGAAAATCACCTGAAAGGTCTGCTTTTTCGAAAATTACATCCGCGTTTACACCAATGCCGTGAGCGCCGGTTACAGTCAGTTTGTTCGATACAGATACAGTCGTAACGTCAATTCCCGCCCTCCGAAAAACATCAATCGGGGCAACAGCTTCAATTTCCTCGAAACCTTCAGCTAAAAATAGTAGGATTCGCATGATTATTTTAATTTAAAGTTGTATGTAATTGTTCCGGTTGAAATTCCGTTTCCGGATGAGAATTTTGTTCTCTTGGCTGCATTCTCTGCAGCATTGCGTAATGTCTGATCAGAGATGGTTGCCTTGGAAACTCTGGCTGAAGTAACATTCCCATTTGCATCTACACGGATTTCCACAGTAATATATCCTTCTATATTTTGATTGTAAGCAGGTGTTGGTATAGTTCCCAGCAGGTTTCTTCCACTTAATGACCATGTGTTGCCACCGGATGTTCCGCTTCCAACCGGATTACCTGCTGTTTCCTGACCTGTGGTTTGTCCGCTTCCCGTACCCGTTCCGGAGCCAAAGGAACCTCCGATCAGGTCTTCGGCCTGTTGACTTGCCTGTTGTTCTTTCTTCAGGCGGTCGTCAGTTTGGGAAGGACGGGTATCCGGTTTCTTTTTGGTTTCAGGTATGGCCACCGATTTATCTTTTTGTGTGAGCAGTTCCTCTTTTATTTCCGCTTTAGGAGGGGATGATTGTTTGACGCTCTGTGAAGGAGTTTCCACGGCACCGCCGCCATCAAAGGTTTCTCCGAAACTGATCATGATCCCGCCATCCTCGGTTTTTTTCAATCCGGGCAACATGACAAAGAACAGGATGAGCAGGATGATGATCCCGCTGATAGCTGTTCCGATGTAAGCATATAATTCGGATTTCTTCATTTTTTTATCGTTTCTGAGCTCGTTCATCTTATTTCCCTGATGCTTTGGTAGCTACAACCAATTTAAGTTTATGCTGATTGGCAATGTCGAGTACCCTGACAACTTCCTTGTATGCAATCTGTTGGTCGGCATGCAGGGCGATATAGGTTGTAGAGTCCTGCGCCACCATCTCCATGATGTAGGACTCGAGCATTTCCGGTGCAATTTGCGTCGGGCGGGCAGTTCCTTTGGCTACGAAATACCTGCCGTTGCCGTCGATTGAGACCTTGGCAACCACCGAGCGGGTCGATGAGCTTGCCCTGCTTTCCGGTAAGTCGAGTTTAATGTCATTGGGCGACGACATGGTCGATGCCATGATGAAAAACAACAACAACAGAAAGATGATGTCGGTCATCGATGACATAGAAAAACCAGCTTCAGCCTTTATTCTTTTCTTTAAAGCCATATTTTTTATTTACGATTTTACAATTAACCACTAACCACTAACCACTAACCACTAACCGCTATTCTACGCCGGTTCATTCAACAAGTCCAGGAACTCCATCGTTCTGGCTTCTAATTTGCGCACTACAGAGTCGACTCTCGAAACGAGATAATTGTAACCGAAATACGCGATGATACCTACAATAAGACCGCCGATAGTTGTTACCATGGCCTGGTACATACCCTGCGACAGGTCGACAAGCTGAATTGTTCCTGTGTTGTTAAGCGACATATTGTAGAATGTAGTCACCATACCCGTCACCGTTCCGAGGAAACCCAACATGGGAGCGCCACCGGAAATGGAAGCCATGATTACCAGCCCTTTTTCGAGATTGGCAATTTCCAGATTACCCACGTTCTCGATAGCAACCAGCACGTCATTCATGGGGCGGCCAAGCCGGCTGATTCCTTTCTCAACCATTCTGGCAATGGGGTTATTGGTTTCCCTGCAGAGTTTCTGGGCGGCATCGATTTTACCGTCATAGATGTAATCCCGGATGCGGTTCATGAAAGATTTATCTTCTTCCAGCGCCTGTTTCAGTGTAATCAAACGTTCGATGAACATGTAAATAGCAACGATAAGCATGATTGCAAGGACAATCATAATCGGACCGCCGTATGTTGCCAT
>VSSQ01000995.1_pt1 | contig 12618 bp, 9 predicted proteins | sample 4763081 | NCBI WGS metagenome assembly VSSQ01 (sample SAMN12137344, study PRJNA551015) | bioreactor metagenome | isolation source: SDC9 anaerobic chlorinated ethene degrading culture | place: USA: Knoxville, Tennesee | collected 2015-01-01
CCGCCGACAAAGGCAGCGTAGTACGCCTCCGCTCGTTGATAGCCAACATCGTAGCGGGCTCTATTGTGAAATAAAACAATAATAAGATACCCTTTCGGGTGTTATTAAACGTATAATCACGAAATAACACCCGAAAGGGTCTATTATTGAATAATAATCTTATATTTGTACCCGAAAAGGTATTGAATATGAATAATCTTCCATTAAACGAATTTGTGAAAGCAAAGCGGAAATCGCTGGGTTTATCACGTGAAGAGTTTGCACAGAAAGCCGGTGTAGGCATCCGATTTTTGCGCGAACTGGAACAGGGAAAAGAAACACTGAAGATGGATAAGGTAAACCAGGTGTTAAAACTTATGGGAATGCAACTCGGTCCGGTACCCATGGACAGACAAAAACTGCTTGAATCATGAAACAGGCCAGGATATTTATGAAAGATAATTTTGCCGGAACCCTTACCGAAGACGAGAATGGCTACACATTTGTGTACGATCCGTCTTATCTGGCAAATGAATCTGCAGAGGCGATAAGTCTGACTTTACCCCTTGGCGACACCCCCTATGTAAGCTCTATGCTTCACCCATTCTTTGATGGACTAATCCCTGAAGGATGGTTATTGGATATTGCGGAAAAAAACTGGAAGATAAGCGGCAGAGACCGGATGTCGTTACTGTTGGCTTGTTGTAAAGATTGTATTGGAGCTGTAAGTGTTCAACCCGTTTAATCCAGTCTGTTATGCAGCGATGTTTATATTGTTATCAGCCACTTGAACAAGGTCAGACCGACTTTCATCCGCAGTGTTCAAAGAAACTATTCGGCACAACCACTCCGCCGGAACTACCTTATACCAAAGACGATATAGAATCATTGGCATTGGAAGTGGTGCGATCGCAGGTAACCGTTACGGGTGTACAACCCAAATTATCTGTCGATCTGGAAAAAGAAGCAAATGGTAAAAAACGATTTACCATCGTTGGTCTGTGGGGTAAATATATTCTCAAACCACAAACCGAACTGTATGTAAATCTTCCTGAAAACGAAGATCTTACCATGCATTTGGCAACCATGGTAAATATTAAAACTGTACCGCATTCTTTAATCCGGTTTAAAGACGGATCACTGGCCTATATCACCAAACGCATAGACCGTGATAAGAAAAAAGGAAAGATTCCCATGGAAGACATGTGTCAACTAACAGAAAAACTTACCGAACAGAAATATAAAGGATCGCACGAACAGATAGCGAAGATAATAATGTTACATTCGGCCTATCCGGTTTTAGACTTACTTACTTATTTTGAAGTATTGTTATTTTGCTACCTAACCGGAAATGCAGATATGCATCTCAAGAACTTCTCACTTTATAAACCGGCTAACGAATACATATTGGCTCCGGCATACGATTTGCTATCAACTAAATTGGTATTACCAGACGATAAAGATGAGCTGGCATTAACTTTGAATGCAAGGAAAAGAAAGTTAAAGAAATCTGATTTCAACCACCTGCTGAATACATATAAGATTGATGAAAAAGTAATTGAGAACATATACGAGAAATACCGGAAAATAGTACCCCAATGGCTCAACTTTATAGACACCTCTTTTTTGCCGCAGCAAATGAAAGAAGAATATAAATCAATAATCAACAAGCGAAAATCAATACTGGATCTGTCGAATTTTTAATTAACGATACATCGTGAATAGAGATTCCTTGTAGAGATAGGTTTGAAGGACCTGTTAAAGCGGTAAATGATAAGATAAATGATAATATAATGATAAGATTAATGATAATGCAAGGTTAGCTTTATGATTAGCCTCTCAAAGGTTAGTTGGTATTCGCCTAAACAAGATGAAACTTCTGCAATAGATACTTACAAAACAGATCTAATTATAAGTATATGAACTTAATGAGAGGATAGCAAACAAATAGGCCGCATAACATTCAACAATGTTAGATACAATTTGTAACTTTGTAAATCTTTTAGTTACTTGTAGTATGGTTTATTTTTGAAAAAAAGACCTCTTATTCTAAATTATTATATGGCAGAATTTAATAAAAAAGAGCTTAGCGAATCAGACATTTGTGATAAATATATCACACCTGCTATAATCAATGCCGAATGGGATTCAATGACTCAAATTAGACGTGAGTTTTCATTAACTCCTGGTCCTGTCATTGTGCGTGGTAATATGTCAACACGTAACAAGAAAAAACGGAAGTTTGCTGATTATGCCTTGTTCTGGAAGCCAGGTATTCCAATAGCTGTTATTGAAGCCAAAGACAATAATTACACAGTTGGTCATGGAATGCAACAAGCTTTAGGATATGCTGAAATTATGGGTGTTCCTAGTGCCTTTAGTTCCAATGGAGATGCCTTTGCATCTCATAATAAAACTGCTGCAGATGGTGAAGAAGTTGAAACTGAAATCACATTGGAAGAGTTTCCTTCTCCTAAAGTTTTATGGAAACGATATAAACAATACAGAGGGATTAAAGATAAGGATGAGAAAACCATACTTCAACCATATTATAATGATGGTTCTGGTAAAGAACCACGTTATTATCAAGTTGAAGCAATAAATCGTACAATAGAAGCCGTTCTGAGAGGTAGAAAAAGAATTTTGTTAGTAATGGCTACAGGGACAGGTAAAACCTATACTACTTTTCAAATTATTTGGCGTCTTTGGAAGGCCAGAAAAGTAAAAAGGGTATTATTTCTTGTTGACCGCAATATACTTGCCGATCAAACAAAAATTAATGATTTCAAGCCTTTCGGATCTGTTATGACCAAAATAGAAAATAGGAAGTTGGATCCGTCATATGAGATATACTTGGGATTATATCAAGCTATTACAGGAAATGACGAATCTCAAAAGATTTACAAAAACGTTTCCCGCGACTTCTTTGATATGATTGTTATCGACGAGTGTCATCGTGGAAGCGCGGCAGATGACGCTTCATGGCGTGAAATACTTGATTACTATTCAAACGCTATTCAGATAGGCCTTACAGCAACCCCTAAAGAAACCAAGTATGTTTCTAATATCAATTACTTTAGAGAGCCGGTTTATACCTATAGTTTGAAGCAAGGAATTGCTGATGGTTTTCTTGCACCATATAAGGTCGTTCGCATTGATATAGATAAAGATATTGAGGGTTGGACTCCTCCGCCCGGAATGAAAGATGATTTGGGTAGTGATATAGAAGATCGTAGGTATAATCAATCAGATATGGATCGAGTGCTGGTATTAAATCAACGAACCAAATTGGTAGCCGAGCGGGTTATGAAGTTTCTAAATGCGACAAATCCTTTTGATAAGACGATTATATTTTGTGAAGACATAGACCATGCTGAACGTATGCGTAAAGCTATAGTTAATGCAGCTGGAAAATTGGCTACTGATAATTCAAAATATGTAATGCGTATTACAGGTGACAGCGTTGAAGGAAAAGCTGAACTGGAAAACTTTATTTTTTCAGAAAGTAAATACCCTGTGATAGCTACTACTTCAGATCTTATGACAACGGGTGTAGATGCTAAAACCTGTAAGCTAATTGTATTGGATAAAACTATATGCTCTATGACCACATTCAAACAGATTATTGGACGTGGTACAAGAATTGAAGAAGAGTATGGTAAAATGTTTTTTACCATAATGGATTTCAAAAGGGCTACTGAGCTTTTTTATGATCCTTCCTTTGATGGTGATCCTGTAGTAGTATATGAGCCAGGTACTGATGATGACCCAGTACCCCCTGATCCTGAAAATCCTGATGATGACGATGAAACCGGAGATGAAGGAGAAGAAACAGCCGGTAGGAAGAAAATATTTATAAGTGGTGTTCCTGTATCTATTTTAAGAGAGCGCATTGAATATTTCAGTGAAAACGGGCAACTTGTTACCGAATCGTACCGAGATTTTACCCGAAAACAGTTGCGAAGCGAATTTGAATCATTAAATGATTTTCTAAGCAGCTGGAACAAAGCCGTAAAAAAACAGACAATAATTGAAATGCTGGAAGGCCAGGGGATTATATTGGATAATCTGGCCGAAGAAGTTGGAAAAGAGTATGGCGATTTTGATTTGATATGTCACATTGCTTTTGATCAACCGGCATTGACGCGTAAGGAGCGTGCCAACAATGTAAAGAAACGAAATTACTTTACTAAATATGGCGAACAGGCACGGAAAGTACTTGAAGGTTTACTCGACAACTATGCTGATAAAGGTATTATATCTATAGAAAATACTAAAGTGTTGAATCTAAAACCTTTTAGTGATATAGGTACACCTATGGAAATTATCAATAAAACATTTGGAGGTAAAGCCAACTACGAAAAGGCGCTCCGTGAACTTGAAAACGAATTATATAATCAGAATAAATTAGCATGAGAAATGTATCAGGCATTATAAAATCCATTCAGGATATAATGCGCAAAGATGTAGGAGTAGATGGTGATGCTCAACGTATCAGTCAATTAGTATGGATGTTGTTTTTAAAAATATTTGACGATCACGAAGCAGAACTAGAATTAACAGAGGAAAACTATAAATCACCTATCCCCGAAGATCTGCGATGGCGTAATTGGGCCGCAAATACAGAAGGAATAACTGGCGATGAACTGTCAGATTTTGTTAATCTGCAACTATTTCCAAGCCTTAAGAGCAATTTGAGTTTAGAAAGTGTTCGTGCTCAAGTTATTCACAACGTATTCGAGGATGCTTATAATTACATGAAATCGGGTACTTTGTTGCGACAGGTTATTAATAAAATAAGTGAAATAGATTTCAATACCAAAAACGATCGCCATACTTTCGGGTCAATTTACGAACAGATATTGAAAGATTTACAAAGCGCGGGGAATGCTGGTGAATTTTATACCCCACGTGCGGTAACCACTTTTATAGTGGATCGCGTAGCACCAAAACTAAACGAAATAGTTCTTGATCCTGCTTGTGGAACTGGAGGTTTTCTTTCCAATGTGATTGAATACAAACGAGAGCATTTTGTGAAATCGCCTGCCGATGAGGCTGTGTTGCAACAGACCATTCACGGCGTGGAAAAGAAAACACTACCACACATGCTTTGTACAACAAATATGTTATTACATGGCATTGAATCTCCCATCAAAATACGGCACGATAATACCCTAAGCCGTCCTCTGCACGACTATACCAACAAAGACCGAGTTCATGTTATTGTGACCAATCCGCCTTTTGGAGGAATGGAGGAAGACGGTATTGAAAACAATTTCCCGGCGAACTTCCGTACCCGTGAAACAGCCGATTTGTTTCTAACGCTTATTGTCCATTTGTTGAAACCAGGAGGCCGTGCAGCATTGGTTTTGCCAGATGGGTTTCTGTTTGGCGAAGGTATTAAAACCCGCATCAAAGAAAAACTGATGACTGAGTGCAACCTGCACACCATTGTGCGGCTACCCAACGGTGTATTCAGCCCATATACCGGCATTAAAACCAATCTGCTATTTTTTACCAAAGGAAAGCCAACAGAAAATGTTTGGTATTACGAACACCCTTACCCCGATGGGGTAAAAAGCTACAACAAAACAAAACCTATGCGTTTCGAGGAGTTTGAAACGGAAATAGCGTGGTGGGGTAGCGAAACGGATGGTTTTGCTGCACGAGTGGAAAACGAACAAGCTTGGAAAGTTTCAGTTGAAGATATCAAAGCCCTAAACTATAATCTGGATATCAAAAACCCATATATAGGCGAACAAATCAATCACGATCCTGATAAATTGCTTCAAAAATATCAGGAGCAAAAAATCCGTATTAGTGACTTGCGCGATAAATTAAAAGCTATCATCAGCGAGGCATTGAATGAATCCAATTAAAACAGAGGGAAAGAAAATGAATGATATATTATTAGATACACTCCCTATCTGGACAACAGCACAAGCACTGAAAACCAGCAGCAGAGGAATTAGTGCTTCCAATCAACAATTATTAGGTATACAGAAACTGCGGGAGCTGATTTTGGAACTTGCTGTACGAGGTAAATTGGTACCGCAAGATCCGAATGATGAGCCAGCAAGTGAATTGCTGAAAAGGATTGAGAGAGAGAAGAAAAGACTAATTAAAGATGGGAAGATAAAAAAGCAAGAGAGTTTATCTGAAGTTGAAGAAAACGAAAAGTCATTCGATATACCAACTTCATGGGAGTGGGTTAAAATTGGAAATATTGGATATACTCAAACAGGTGGAACTCCAAGCAAAAATGATAATTCGTTATTTGGGAATGATGTACCTTTTATTAAACCAGGAGACATATATCCCAATTATGTTGATTATAATAATGAGGGGTTGTCTTTCAAGGGTGTTGATTCTTTAGGACGATCTGCTATTGAAGGTTCAATTTTAATGGTTTGTATTGGAACAATCGGTAAATGCAATTTAATTGACAGGATGTGTGCTTTCAATCAACAGATTAACTCAATAAGCCCTTACCATAAAATTTCCGACTATATACTGTTAGCGTTAAGGTCAAGATATTTTCAAAACACAGCTTGGGAAAAATCCTCTAGCACCACAATTGCAATACTTAATAAAGGAAAATGGGAAAATATTGGAATTCCTTTACCTCCTCTTGCAGAACAACACCGAATTGTTGAGAGAGTAAACGAATTAATGACTTTGTGTGATGAATTAGAAAAAGAACAAACCAATAGCAATGCCACTCACGAAACATTATTAGAAGTGTTGCTGACCAATCTGACTGATGCCAAAAACTCAGATGATTTTAAAGAAGCCTGGCAACGGATTGCGGGTTGTTTTGACACCCTGTTTACTACCGAATACAGCATCGATAAACTAAAACAAACCATCTTGCAGCTGGCTGTTATGGGTAAACTCGTACCGCAAGACCCAACCGATGAGCCCGCCAGTGAACTGCTAAAAAAGATAGCCAAAGAAAAAGCACGTTTGGTAAAAGAGGGAAAAATTAAAAAGCAAGCTGTTCTGCCGGAAATTAAAGAGGAAGAAAAGCCTTATGAATTACCGAAAGGATGGAAATGGGTGCGATTTAGCCAAATAGGAGAGTTAGCCCGTGGAAAATCAAAGCACAGGCCAAGAAATGATAATTCCTTGTATGAAAATGGAAAATATCCAATGGTACAGACTGGAGATGTCACAAAAGCGGATAGATTTATTAAAACGTACACTGCTCTATATAATGAAAAAGGATTAGATCAAAGTAGATTATGGCCTAAAGGAACTATGTGTATAACTATTGCTGCAAATATTGCCGATACAAGCATTCTTGGTTTTGATGCATGTTTTCCGGATAGTATTGTTGGACTAATTGTCTCAAATGAGATTGGAGATGCAAGATACTTTGATTATTTTGTAAGAACAGTTAAAGATAGATTGACTAATTTTGCTCCTTCGACAGCGCAAAAAAACATTAACCTTGAAATCCTTGAATCGCTTTTAATTCCATTGCCTCCTCTTCATGAGTTGAACTTGATTGTAGTTAAAGTTGATGAGTTGTTTGCAATCTGTGATAGTTTAAAGGTCGAAATCAGGAAAGCACAGATGATACAGAATGTACTGGCTGAGGTGATTGTCTGCAAAGTGGTGAAGTAAAAGTAAAATAATATATTATGAAAAAATTTATCGCATATTTCGATTTTCTAGGTTATAAACAATTTATTTTAAATAATGATAATGAATATATCAGAAGACGTATTGGACATATTTTACGTGATCTGGAAGTTGCATTAGGTTTAGGTAAATTTAAAGACACACAATATGGAGTTGTTTCAGATATAAGAAATTCGAATTTACATTGTTTAAATATTTCTGATACAATTATACTTTGGACAAAAGATGATTCCAGTGAAAGTTTACAGGAACTGTTAGAGGTGGGCTTTAATTTTAATTTTAGAGAAGTTAGATATAATAATTTCCCTTTAAGAGGCGCAATCGTTTATGGTGAAATTGATTTAATCTCTCATTTATACGAATCAGAGCAAAAAGGTACTTATAATATTAATTCCGTATATGGAAAAGGCCTTGTAAATGCTCATTTAATTGCTGAGTCATTGAATTTATCAGGATGCATAATTGATAAATCTGTTATTGAAAGAATTAGAGAATTTGAAAATTGGGAAACCTTAATAGAAAAGTACGCGACACATTATCACGTGCCCCACAAAGATGATATATATTTAGATGAATTTATCTTTCGTTTGTATGAAAATAAAACTATCAATGAAGAAACATTCAATAATTTATCAAAAGAAATAATATCAGCTTTTACTGCAGATAATAAAAAAATGAATCAAAGAGCAATTGAGATTATGAGTAACACAATTAACTTTCTAAAATCATTTGTGGAATAGAATATATTAATCTATCAAAAATAATATGGATACAAAAAAGAAACAATTTAGATTAATAGGAGTACGTCCGTTGAAAGGTTGTGCTACTCATATACGCAAGATCTTAAAAGAAGAAACTACGTATTTCCTATATGATGATTATGAGGTTGATCAAAAATACCCCGAGAAAGTAATTTGCAAAAGAAATAACAATGTTCCTCCATATTTTTTTTCTGACATCTCTAATCAAGATACCCCTTTAATTAGTATATCTGCAATTGTTGGAAAAAATGGAGATGGGAAAAGTACAATAATTGAGTTAATGATAAGGATACTTAATAATTTTGCTTATGCAGCAGGTTATCAATTCTATCAGGATGAACTAAACCCTATAAAAGGATTGAAGGCAATATTGTATTACGGTATAGACGATGAAGTATATTATGTTGAAGCAAATGGAGATTCTATAAAATCAAATTGTTTTACAGATAAACTGAGTATTAAAAATCCTCGGAAAGTTAACCAGTTGTTAAATAAAATCGAAGAAGTATTATTTTATACGCAAATAATAAATTATTCATTGTATGCTTATAATGCAAATGAATTTGAACATGAAAATGTCAAATCTGGAGATTGCTGGATTAATGGTATCTTTCATAAAAATGATGCATATCAAACACCTATAGTCTTAAATCCTTGGAGAGATAATGGAGCTATTGATATTAACAAAGAAAACTATTTGATGAATCAACGATTAATTGCACTGTTCGTTGACTGTGACAATGGAAAAGACTCATTTCGAAATATCGATAACAAGAAAGAAGCAAAGTATATTATTTTCAATCAACATGATGAATCTAAGCTTGAATTAAATACTTATAAAGATTATTTTATTAATACATATAAGTTTGAAGGAAATAATTTTCAATCTCAAATTAATGATGCTAAAGAGGTGGAAAAATCCAACGAAGGCAATAATTATGCATCCTTCGTTAATGGACATACTGACAACCTGAAAAATATCAAACAAATAATAGAAGATAATCAAAATGATTTTGATTTCGCTTTTAACGTATTTAAATCAATTAGCAAGAAATTCAAGACTAAAAGAAGTGACTTTAAAGATTACCTTATACAACTTAAGAAAACACTCGTTTTTGTTGAAAAAAGTGATCAAAATAAAAAAAGTTTATTGAGCTTGGTGAGATTTTTTACAAAGAACAAATACAATGAACTCAATCTTTTACAGTTACAACGAATAATAATTGTAATTACAATTAGAAATCTTTGGCACAAAAAATATCAAGAATATCAAGAATATCAAGGATATTTTTCTTCAGATAGTACTTATGGAAATGATTCTATTTCAAAATCAGAACAGTACATTATTTACAAGACTGTCTCAATTATAACCAAATATCCCCAGTATCGGTCTGTAAACAGCATTAGTACTCAAGATACATTTAATTCATTATTTGACTATCAATCCGATTATAAGGAAATAGAGAAAACTCAACAGATAGCATTTGATAAACTACAAAATGATATTAATAATGAAAGAAGTCATGTGACTCTAAAAATAAGACAAACTATAAACTATCTTGATTCTTTAAAAAAAGGTGATCTTCAATATATAAAACAAAGCGATATTAACAAAAAGATTATTGAGTCATTGACTTTATCTAGAAATATTTACAAAGATACTCCATATATCATTGATCTTACAGAATATAAAAAAAGAGTTGATAATATATCTGGTACAAATAAATTTATCCAGTCTACAGATACTATTGATTTTTTACCACCTCCCATTTTCGAAACAAATATATTGTTTCAACACATCCATTCATCAAATGAATATTCGTATTTGTCAGATTTTAGTTCTGGAGAAAGACAGCTATTGAATAATGTTAGCTCGACAATATATCATGTGAGAAATATAAATTCAGTTTCTAATCCTGATTTAATCAGATATAAATATGTCAACTTGGTGTTTGAAGAAATTGAATTATATTTTCATCCTGATTATCAAAGAAAATATATTGATTTTTTATTACGAAGCCTACGTAAAGTAAATCTTCAGAATATTGCTAGTATAAATATGTGCTTTGTAACCCATTCACCATTTATACTCTCAGATATACCTAATGGGAATATAATGTTTTTGAATAATGGAAAGCAGGTATTTGAACAAATGCCAACTTTTGGAGCAAACATTCACGATATTTTGAAACATAGTTTTTTCCTTGAGGAGGGATTAATCGGTGAGTTTGCCAAAAGTCAAATTAATAAAGTTCTTTGTTATCTGAATAATGACTGTAAAAAAGAAAATTCCTTACAAGATTCGATTTATAAAATTATAAATTTGATAGGAGAACCTTTGATTAAAGAAAGGCTTTTATCGCTTTATAGTGTGAATAATATTTCTGAAAATATAATTGATAAAGATGAAGAAATCAAGAGATTAAAAGATGAAATCAGAAAACTAAAACTCGATAAATTAAATGAGACGGATTTTAATAGATAAAAAAATCGAAAGCTTTGCAAAAGATTATGGCAAAAATCCTTTTATTAAAAGGATATCTAGTTTTATCAAACCAATTGAAAACCTTACTAACTTAAAGGAAAAACTAATCGGATATCCTCAACATCAGTTATACATTGATAAAATAATTGCAGAATATTCAGAATTGAATTGTTTAAAACCCATGCAGTTTGACCGTAAGAAGCAAGAATTTGATAATATATTGCCGAGTAAAGACTTAAATACCCGAATTAATTTAACAGAAAATGATGAAAATGGAAAATCTAGTACAGTTAATCCTTTCTATGAAATGATAGTTGAAGCGATGAGATATGAAGATTTAAGAGAAAAAGATTTTCTTATTGTTTTAGTCAAACTTGAAATGAAATCTTGTATTTATTGCAACTCCCAGCTTACAATTGTAACTGATAAAAATGACACTAATACTAGAAGTTATGCAAGACTAGAGCTCGATCATTATTATCCAAAATCAATATATCCTTTTTTATGTACAAATTTCTACAACCTTTACCCTGTATGTGGAAACTGTAATAGAATTAAATCTACCAGAGATGCAAAATTTGCTTTATACACTGAAGATAAAAATAATATAGAGGCATTTAAATTTTGCCTAAAAAAAAGTTCTGTTGCCAAATATCTCACAAACAGAAAGATTGAAGATATAGAATTTCAATTTCTACCTCATCCAAACTCGATAAATGATATTGCAGCTGATCATGATGAAATGTTTTGTATTCAAGGTATATACAATACACAAAAAGATATTATTGAAGAATTAATTCACAAAAAAGAAGTATATACCGAAGCATACCAAGAAGATTTAATTGAACAGTTTCAGAATTTGTTTCCTGACAAGGCTGTGATTAATAGATTACTTATTGGAAATTACGATAAACCAGAAGAAATTCATAAAAGACCAATGGCTAAGTTTATCCAAGATATTGCCTCAGATTTAAAACTAATATAATCTGGGAAAAGGAAATCTCAAATTGTTTTTTGAATAATTTATAAAGCAATGAGCATTCTGATTTATTACCTGGGTATTCAATACAATTTTAGATATTGAACTATTCGGTGATTCCGAATAGTTCAATATGAAGATAGTATAGTACTTCCCCTTTTTCGACCATATATTATGGAGTATTAAATTTTGAAATTTATAACTGCTTAAGTCCTGTATTTGATTTGAATAATTCTATCAATACAAAGACACCCGGCCGGGGTGTTGTAATTTCTGACATTGTTAGATTTTACCCTATCGGTGCCTTTTTTATTTATACCAGACTACGGGTCTGTTTAGTTGTTTGCTTACTTCGGAGAGTTGGGAGCGGAGCTTCATCAACTCGGTGTTGATTTGCATTCGCTCGGGTCCCTGACCGAAAAGGAAACGTTTACTTCCCAGCTTTCGCATTTGGTGTTGCAGTTCCTGCTCCCGGGCCATCAGCCGGGGGCGATCGCTTTGCATTAAACTCAGTTCGTTGTTTCCATTTGCGCCATTTGCCTCCGGATCATAAAGCGGATCGGTCATTTCCTCTCCGTTCATCCGGATTAATTCGCTGTTACCGCTTCCTTCCATACACATATTTGCCAGATCCATTCCTGTACTTTCCCGTATCGCTTGCAGGTGTCCGGTTAGTTGGGATTCTGCAACGATGGTGCGGAAGGCACGTTTCCCTATGCGGCGGAACAGGGAATCGGGGTCTTCGCCGGGTGGGAGAAGTAACTCGC
>VSSQ01000996.1_pt1 | contig 12585 bp, 10 predicted proteins | sample 4763081 | NCBI WGS metagenome assembly VSSQ01 (sample SAMN12137344, study PRJNA551015) | bioreactor metagenome | isolation source: SDC9 anaerobic chlorinated ethene degrading culture | place: USA: Knoxville, Tennesee | collected 2015-01-01
AGCATCTGACTGTTAATCAGAGGGTCCTTGGTTCAAGTCCAAGAGGGAGAGCAAACTGAGAAGCACTTACGAAATATTATCGTAGGTGCTTTTTCTTTCACTTAAATTGCAGTTAAAATCAAGCGCCCCAATAAAGCCTAATTGACGATACAAGTCTGGTTTCATCTTCCACTTGCTATCTGATTTCTTATAAAAACAGCTGCATAGTTTACACGTACTTTTCTAGAACTATTCCCATCAATCAAATTTTTCTTATTTTTGCAGACACCAGAGAAAGGTTTATTTCGTTTTAAAATCTTCTTTTTCTTGTTAAGAAAATAAAAATACAAATGAACACTTATTCATACATTCATTTAATTAATTAGATTTGCGGAAAATTTGAAGATTATGATTAAAAAAATTCATTTACTGATATTATTTACCCTGGTTACTCATGTTGTCTTCGGACAAATCTTTGAACCTGTCACTTGGTCACATGAGCTGAAAATTACCGGTAAAACAACCGGCGAGATTATTCACAAAGCAACCATCGAAGACAAATGGCATCTCTACGGAATGAATATTCCCAAAAATGGTCCGCGCCCCACACGTATTGTATATGAAAATTTGACGAATGCAGAGAAAGATGGGGACATCATTGCCAAGTCTAAATTACTGGAAGTGTTCGACAAAAGTTTCGACATGAACCTTTCGTGGTATGCCAACGAAGCTATTTTTGTACAGAAAATCAAATTCAAAGATGCCGCTCAGGTGAAAATTGAGGGTTATGTTGAATTTATGGCTTGTGACGATGAACGTTGTCTTCCTCCTGTTCAGGATGAGTTCTCGCTCGGAAATGCCAAAGTTACTCAGGTAGCAAGTGCGACAAAGGAAACGATCGCTACAAAACCGGTTGAACTGAAATCAACCATCGAAGAAAAGGAAATCAGTGAAAATAACGCAACAATTGCCCCGGTTAACATTCCGGGAAAAGAACTTAATTCAACAATTACAGACTATTGGAAACCGGTAATTGATGAATTGCGTGCTTTTGGCAATCAGTTGGGCAGCTCGGGCGATATCTCGCTTTGGTTAATCTTCCTGGCCGGATTAGCCGGTGGTTTTCTGGCGTTATTCACTCCCTGTGTCTGGCCTATCATTCCCATGACGGTAAGTTTCTTTCTGAAAAGGTCGGAGAAAAAAGCCAAGGGAAGACGGGATGCTATCTTATACGGACTGTCCATCATTCTCATATACGTTACCCTCGGAGTACTGATCACGGTTATATTCGGTGCAAGCGCACTGAACAGCATGTCGACCAACGCTGTCTTTAATCTGCTGTTCTTTGCACTATTGGTGGTGTTTGCGATTTCTTTCTTTGGTGCATTCGAAATTACACTGCCGGCTTCCTGGTCGACAAAACTGGATGCGAAAGCTGACTCGACCGCAGGCATTCTCAGCATTTTATTCATGGCTTTTACTCTGGTACTGGTTTCCTTCTCCTGTACCGGACCAATCATCGGTACCTTGTTGGTTGAAGTAGCAAGTTCAGGTACCATTCTCGCTCCTGCAATCGGAATGCTTGGGTTCGCGGTCGCACTGGCCATTCCGTTTACTTTTTTCGCCTTCTTCCCTTCTCTGCTGAAATCGATGCCAAAGTCGGGTGGCTGGCTTAATAAGGTGAAAGTTGTGCTGGCTTTCTTAGAACTGGCATTAGCCCTCAAATTTTTATCGGTTGCCGATTTGGCCTACGGTTGGAGGATCCTTGACCGGGAAGTATTCATTTCACTGTGGATCATCATCTTTGCTTTGTTGGGCTTTTACCTGTTGGGAAAAATCAGGTTTCCACACGATAGCGAAAGTAAGCATACCTCTGTTTTGGGGACTTTCCTGGCCATCATATCGCTTTCTTTCGCATTGTACATGGTTCCCGGTCTGTGGGGAGCGCCTCTGAAAGCCATTAGCGCTTTTGCTCCGCCGTTGACCACACAGGACTTCAACTTGTATGATTATGAAGTACACGCTGAGTTTTCAGATTATGAAGCCGGGATGAAATACGCGGCTGAAAAGGGTAAACCGGTCGTAGTTGATTTTTCAGGATACGGATGTGTCAATTGTCGTAAAATGGAGGCTTCCGTTTGGACTCACCCACGGGTAAAAGAATTGCTGGAAAACGATTATGTGTTGATTACTTTGTTTGTAGATGATAAAACACCATTGAATAATCCTTACACAATAGAAGAAAACGGCAAAACACGTACTATCCGCACAGTTGGGGATAAATGGAGCTACCTGCAACGTGTAAAATTCGGCGCCAATGCGCAGCCTTATTACGTGATGCTTGATAATAACGGGCTTCCGTTGAACAGTCCGTTTACTTTCGACGAAAATCCGGACAATTTCATCAGTTGGTTAGAAAGAGAATAACCGATTCTCTGACAAAATTTCAGCCTGATACTGCCAAAACAAGGGATAATTTGTTTTGGCAGTATTCTTGTGAGCAGACAGGATGGCAGTAGAGACGCACGGCCGTGCGTCTAAATAGTGGTTAGTGGTTAGTGGTTAGTGGTTAGTTTATGAGTTTAAATATTTAAGGGTTTAAAAAGTTTTAAGGTAAACCTATTGTGATCCTTTCCTTTTGTGCCTTTTGTGGTTAAATTTCATAAATCGTACATCGTAAATAATAAAATAGTAAAAACATATACATCGCAATGAAAAAGCAAAAAGTTGAAGAAACACCGGAGCAAAAAGAAAAGCAGGTTGACAATCAGGTTACTGAGGAAAAAGAAATGACAGCAGATGAAACTGCGGATCAGATTTCAGCAGATATTGAAAATCTGAATCAGGAAGTATCAGAGCTGAAAGACAAGAATTTGCGCCTGATGGCTGAATTTGATAATTTCCGCAAAAGAAGTATCAAAGAAAGAGCAGATTTGATCAAATTTGCGGGGGAAGATGTACTGAAAAAAATTCTTCCATTGATAGACGATTTTGAACGTGCTTTACTGGCAATGGAAACTGCTGAAGATGTAAAAGCGGTGAAAGAGGGAGTTGATTTGATATACTCCAAATTTATTTCATTTTTAAGTGAAAACGGAGTTAGTGTTATTCCAACTCAAAATGAAGTCTTTAACACCGACCTGCACGAAGCAGTGACAACATTCCCGGCGCCATCAGAAGATATGAAAGGGAAAATTATTGACTGTGTATCCAGAGGATATACCCTGAACGAGAAAGTCATTCGCTTTGCAAAAGTAGTTGTCGGAGAATAAACAATACAGGTTGAAATAAGAAATTCATAATTTGAACAAAAGTGTCTAAAAGAGATTATTACGAAATACTGGGTGTAAGCAAAAATGCTTCCGCCGACGAAATAAAGAAAGCATACCGCAAGAAAGCAATCGAATATCACCCTGATAAAAATCCGGGAGACAAAGCTGCAGAGGAAAAATTCAAGGAAGCAGCTGAAGCATACGAGGTATTGAGTGACCAGCAAAAGCGCCAACGCTACGATCAATTCGGCCATGCGGGCGTAAATGGTGCTGCCGGAGGTGGTTTTGGCGGAGGTGGTATGAGTATGGATGATATATTTTCTCATTTCGGTGATATCTTCGGTGGACACTTCGGCTTTGGCGGTGGTGGTTTTAGTGGCTTTGGCGGCAGTAGCCGTGGAGGAACCCGTGTCAGGAGAGGTTCCGATTTAAGGGTGAAAGTCAAACTAACACTCGCTGAAATTGCCAATGGTGTTGAAAAGAAAATAAAAGTCAAGAAGCTTGTTCCCTGTCAGCATTGTAATGCTACCGGTGCGGCTCATGGTTCCGAACCGGTTACCTGTTCAACCTGTCACGGAAGCGGAAGGGTTACGCGGGTACAGAACACGATTTTGGGACAGATGCAAACCCAATCCGAATGTCCGACCTGCCAGGGAGAAGGCAAAATTATCAAGGATAAATGTTCTCATTGTAATGGTGAAGGCATTGTGAGGGAAGATGAAGTAATCAACATCAACATCCCGGCCGGTGTGATGGAAGGCATGCAACTCTCGATGAGCGGTAAAGGAAATGCAGCCCGTCGTGGCGGCGTTAATGGTGACCTGCTGATTCTCGTTGAAGAAGAGAAACACCCCGACCTCATCCGTGATGAAAATGATTTGATATACAACCTGCTGATAACCGTTCCGACAGCTATACTGGGAGGTTCGGTTGAAGTGCCGACTGTCGACGGAAAAGTAAAGGTGAACATCGCACCCGGCACACAACCGGGTAAAGTGCTGCGGTTAAGAGGAAAAGGTTTACCAAGCGTGAACCGTTACGGAACAGGCGATCTGCTTGTCAACATCGGCGTATACATTCCTGAAAATCTGAACAAAGAAGAAAAGACTGTAATGGAAAAACTCGCTAAATCGGAAAATGTGAAGCCCAATGCCTCGGCTTCGAGAGATTTCTTCTCCAGATTCAGGAATATGTTCGAATGAAATATTATTTTAAATGAGAGATCCCGGGCAAAACGAGAAATCTACAAACCAATAGAATATCACGATATTTTCACATATCAGATACTTCAAAATTCTGCTAAAAAGATTAACTTTGCGGAAGTAATCAAACCAATTCATCCGTGAAGCATCTTTTTAGCGTTTTTTTTATTCTGTCAGTATGTATCGCATCTTTTGGTCAGTCATTAGATGCGAATTATTTAGCTTATATAGAAAAATATCACACAGTTGCCATCAGGCAGCAAAAATTACATGGCATTCCGTCCAGCATAATATTGGCGCAGGGGCTCCTCGAATCGGGAGCCGGCAGAGGACGACTGGCTGTTGAAGCCAACAATCATTTTGGTATTAAGTGTCACGATTGGACTGGTGACCGTATTTACCACGACGATGACGAAAGAAACGAATGCTTCCGTAAATACCGTCACGCTTCAGAATCTTATGAAGATCATTCTCTGTTTTTAGTTAATCGCTCCAGATACAGAAATCTGTTTCAGCTGAATCCGACCGACTATGTAGCCTGGGCGCACGGACTGAAAGCAGCCGGTTACGCAACTGACCCGGCTTATGCACAAAAACTAATCAGTCTGATCGAGAGATACAATTTACATGAATACGACAAAGCCCACAAAGGATTGTTTGCATCACATGAAGAACAGGTTAAAAATGAAACAGTTGGAGTACCTCAATCCGAACGTACCATTTACAAATCAAATTATATCAGAATTGTAGTTGCAACAGCAAACGACACTTATGCATCTTTAGCAAAAGAACTGAAAATATCTGAGCGAAGATTAAGAAAATACAATGAAGTTGGAACTGATGCAGAACCGCGTGCAGGAAGTATTATTTATTTGGCAAAAAAGAAAAAACGGGCAGCCCGCTCCAATCAAATCCACGTGGTACAACCGGGAGAAACACTCTACGGCATTTCGCAGCAATATGGAATCCAGCTAATCAGTATTTATAAACTCAATGATTTATCGTTCGAACAGGGTGCATATATCGGACAAATATTGAAATTACGCTGACATTTGCATCATGAGAAGGAGAAATACAGAAACCATACGGGATGTAATTGAACAATTTCTGAAACAAAAGAAGTTGGACAAACCTTTGTTTGAAAAGAAAATTGTGGATGCATGGCCCGAAGTATTAGGAAAAAACATCATGAATTATACGAGTAATTTATCAGTTAAAAACAGAAAATTATATGTTACCATCACATCTTCAGTCTTGAGACATGATTTGTTTATCTCACGCGAAAACATAGTCGAGTCTTTAAACAACCATGTTGGCAGTCATGTAATTGATGAAATAATTTTCAGATAATCGAAAAAAACACCTTTAACCCTATAAATTCTGAATGAAAAGAGTCCTTATCTTGCTGATTTGCACCTTACCAATATTGCAAATCAGTGCGCAGTATTACACAATCAGCGGATACATTACCGATGAAAAAAGTGGTGAAACACTGATTAATGCTTCAATATACGACATCAACTCCAGGAAAGGAACCGTTGCCAACGTATATGGTTTTTACTCGCTGACACTTCCCCAGGGTCAGATCGATCTGCAGTATTCTTATGTCGGTTATGCCACGCAAGCACGAAAATTCGAACTGAAAAAAGATACTGTCATTAACATCCGCTTTAAATCATCCGTCGATTTGCAGGAAATTACAGTCATCGGTCACCAGCGCATTACGGGTGTTCAGTCCGCCCAAATGAGCGCAGTTGAAGTTCCCATCAGTCAGATTAAAACAGTACCTACCCTCTTCGGAGAAGCCGATTTGGTGAAAGCCCTGCAACTGTTGCCAGGAGTACAATCCGGATCCGAAGGTTCTACTGGCATGTATGTTCGTGGTGGCGGTCCGGATGAGAATTTATTCTTATTAGACGGCATTCCCGTTTACAACGTGAACCACATGGCTGGTTTTTTCTCGGTTTTCAATCCCGATGCCGTTAAGAATGTGACTTTATACAAAGGAAGTTTCCCGGCGCGATTCGGAGGCCGGTTATCTTCCGTGATCGATGTCAGGATGAATGACGGAAACGACAAAGAAATTCACGGGAACGTAAGCGTGGGTATCATTTCTTCTAAAATCAACATCGAAGGACCAATTATCAAAGAAAAAACAACTTTTAATATCTCAGCACGAAGGACTTATTCCGATTTACTCTTACAACCCATCATCATGTTGGGAATGGCACAAAACTTTCAGGATGAAGAAGGTAAATTATCATCCGGTTATTATTTTTATGATCTGAATGCCAAAATTAACCATAAATTCTCTAACAACGACAGGCTATTCTTCAGTTTGTATATGGGCGATGACATTATATATACCAATTTCAGGAATAAACAGACCAACATCTATGATGAAGAAGAGCAAATCCGGTATGAATCATCAAACAGGATGAATTTAAAATGGAACTGGGGAAACATCGTTTCTTCTATACGCTGGAATCATACGATTAATAACAAATTGTTCATGAATGCCACAGCTGCTTATACCCGTTATCGTTTTAACATGGGTGTCGGAACTACAATGAAAAATACAACTACCTACCCCGATTCAATAAAAAAAGAATCATCAGAGGTATTCATGGGTTATAAATCCGGCATTGAAGATTATACGCTCAAAACTGATTTTGATTATGCACCACATCCAAACCATGATGTAAAGTTTGGTGTCAATTATACCAATCACACCTTCAGACCGGGAGTTTCAGTGGCAAGGATTGATGTAAATGAAAGCGGACAAACTCTTGCAGTCGACACCATGATCGGCGATAAAAATGTTTATTCACATGAGACCATGTTTTATGCCGAAGACAATATCTCGATCGGTTATGCGCTGAAAGCCAATCTGGGTCTGCATTATTCATTTTTCAACGTGCAAAAGGAAACCTATCATTCCCTGCAACCCCGTTTAGGTTTACGATTATTAGCCAATGATAATCTGTCATTCAAAGCGGGTTATGCTGCCATGAGTCAGAATGTACACTTGTTATCCAATTCTTATGTTAGTCTGCCTACCGACCTGTGGGTGCCGGTGACCAAACGTATCAAACCCATGCGTTCTCACCAGTATTCAGTCGGCGCTTTCTACAATCTGAAAGATATTGTGGACTTATCTGTAGAGGGCTACTATAAATCCATGCACAACCTGATTGAATATAAAGACGGAGCAACCTTTCTGGGTTCGAGTACCGGATGGGAAGACAAAGTGGTTATGGGCGACGGATGGGCGTATGGAATCGAGTTCTTAGCTCAGAAATCAATCGGAAAGACAACAGGATGGATTGGGTATACCTGGTCGAAATCGGAAAGATTATTCAACCGTCCGGGACAAGAACTCAACTACGGCAAAGTATTCCCTGCCAAATACGATCGCCGGCATGATGTTAGCTTAGTGGTATCTCATAAATTCAGCGACCGGTTTGATTTATCAGGAACCTGGATTTTCAGCACCGGAAACACCGGGACACTGGCTATGCAGCATTATGTAGCAGCTACTACCCCTGATACGAACAACAATACTTCCGATGCACTTAACTACATCAGCGGTAGAAATAATTTCCGTTTTAACCCTTATCATCGTATGGATATCGGCATGAACTTCCATAAAAAGAAAAAACATGGTACACGAACATGGAATATCAGCATTTACAACGCTTACAACAATAACAACCCATTCCTCGTATACCCGAAAGAAGATCAACAATATAACCCGGCAACCGGTACATTTGTAACAAAGAAATCATTGGTTCAGGTATCGGTTTTCCCGATCATTCCTTCAATAAGCTATAGTTATAAATGGTAATTTCAAATCGTCATTAAAATGAAAACACTCCATAATCTTCTGATTGTAACTTTTTCAATATTGATTTTCAATTCCTGCGAGAAAGTAATTGAATTTAACGGTGAAGAAACAAAACCCATGATCGTGGTTAATAGCTTCGTTACACCAGACTCATTGATCTATGCTCAAATTTCAAAAAGCAAATTCTTTTTAAGCAACAAAACCGGATTCGATTATATCAACAATGCGGATGTATCGCTATACATCAACAATATCTTCAAAGAAAAACTCACATTCAAGTCTGACGGTCTCTATTTAAGCAATTTAAAACCAAATACCGGCGATACCATTCGTTTTTATATTACAGCAGACGGGCTGGACGATGTCGAAAGTATTTCCGTTATTCCAGATCAACCTGTAATTCTTTCAGCTGACACCACCTTTAAGATTTCCTTTACTGATTTTCAACTGGAAGGTGAAGATACGATAGGATATTATCAGGCTGGTGAATTAGGTTTCAGAATTAAGTTTAAGGACGAGTCAAACCGACCGGATTATTACAGACTGACACTAAAAAAACACGCTGTTATTGATGCCGGAGGAGGCGTTACATACGAAGATCAGTTTTATATGCCTTTCACCCTCGAGGGATTTGAGAACACGAATACAGGGGGCGGGTTATTTGACATTTTCGGAGGTATAATAGTTGACTCTAAAAACCAACAACTAATAACAGATGACCTTTTTAACGGAAAAGAATTCGTATTGAAATTCACGGCTCTCTCATCAAAAAGAGTAATAAAACCCGGATATGAGGATCGCTTTTTTTACAGCAGTGACAATGTGGTTTCTGAAGAATATATTGTAAACTTGCAAGGTATTTCTAAAGACATGTATCTCTACCTGAAATCAAAAGAAATGGCTGATGGAATAATGGATGGTTTCTTTACCGAACCAGTTCAGATATACAATAATATCAGCAATGGAATCGGCATTCTGGGTAGTTATACCAGCATCCGGACTTCATTTAAAACACGTTAAAAGAAAGTGTGTTAAACTTATTTCTTTTTATTCCAGCTTTCTGACCGGTATTTTTCATTGGCCAGTAGTTCCACAGCTTTCATCATTGTTTCATCAGGAGTGATGGTTTGGGTAATACCGGTCACGAATTTGACCTCTTCAATTATCTTATTGAAAAACTCTGATGGCGTTCGCACAGGAAGATGATTTTCCATGCAAAAAGTACGAATGTTTTTTACCGGGCTGGGAACCGATGCGATTCCTTTTACTTCCGTATTTACTTTCTTTGCTGCTAATGCACCGGTCAGTTTGTCTATATCGGTATCATAAAGCAGAGTACCGTGATGTAAAATCCGGTTAGCTGTCACATGCGAAGCAGTACCGGAAAACTTAAATCCATCAGGTAACCACAAATCTTTGCGCTGTCCGACTACCGGCTGACAGCCGAATGTGGTTAAAGATACGATGATGGGCTTCAGAAATTCGGCATTCAAATCAGTTTTGTCGCCTTTTTTATTACTTATGAAACAGTAATTGAGATTACCATAATCGTGGTAAACCGCTCCCCCTCCCGATATGCGCCTGTAAACAGGAATGGCTTGCTGTCGGCAGAATTCTGCGTTAACTTCATTTTCCCATACCTGATTACATCCAATAATAACTGAAGGGGCATTCACGTAAAACAAGGCATATTCCATGTCTGTTTTGTTAAAAAGAAACTCTTCCAACGCCAGGTTAATAGCTGGATCGTTTTTTTCTGAAAAAACTAATTCCATGGTTTTATTTTAATTGTTCAGTGTATATCAACTCATGATCCGGATATAAATCCGGGTGTAATACTGAAATCACATCCAGGAGCAGCCAATCAGGGCGGGCAACTGCACTTTCCCAAAAATCATTAGCGCTGGAAGGTAACATCCGTTTATTAAAGTTATAGACTCTTTTCGTGGTCACAGGTTTAAAAAGTGCATGTTTTTTATCTGCCTGTACCAATTCATCTATCGATGCAAAATTGCAATTTAACCACACATCTGCATGCGAGAAGTTTTTCAAAACAGACTCGACGTTCAACGGCAGACTACCTTTTGAATCGTCGCCGGCATAATAATAATCACCGCCCGCATCAGCAAATAAATGAGCCATAAAACTGTTTCCACCTGGCATGTACCAGGTACCTCTGAAATTAGAACCGGATACAATAGCAGGTTTTTCTTTCACTGCCTGCGCCTTAGCTTTAACCGACTGATAAGATTCATTTACGACATTAAAAATACTGTCTGCTTCCTTTTCCTTATCGAAAAAAACAGCGATGAATTTTATCCATTCCGCCCTTGCCAACAAGGAACTTTCCATCCACTCGTTGTTATATACCACCGGGATACCAGCCTGCATGACCCTTTTTGCATAAGGATCATCCTGTTTGTATCCGCTCATCATCAACATAGCCGGTTGCAAACGCAGTGTTTTTTCCACATTGATATTGAATGCATCGCCCAAGTCTTCAAGCTCACCATTTTTCACCTGAAACTGAATATAAGCATTGTAGATTAAATCCGGGGAACAAACGCCTGAGACCCGCTCAATAACATCGAGCAAAGCCAAAAATTCGAAATGCGTGGAGGAAGTTACTGCCAAGCTGGCGACCGGCTGACGAATCACATTTCCATCAGCAGGAGTAACAATGCTGTCGTCGGCAACTACATAATAACGGGCAAACACTTTGCCTTGTTGCCAGGGATCGTTTACAATCACTTCCTTATAACCGGAGTGATAAACGATATCAAAACCTTCGGCATATAAAAGATTCAGGGTATCACCTGAACCAGATCGTGTAGTATCATCCTGACGATTAACCTGATTACAGGCAGTAGTCAGCACAAGCACAATGACAAAAAAAAGGGCTTTCATTTTCATGGAAAAAACAAAAGCCCAAAGTTACAAAATATTTTCAATCTTAATGACCGCCACCCCCAACATTCGTTGCAGCTTTAGTCGATTCCGGCTCCCTGACAAAGATCCAGAACAACACAGAAACCGACACAAACACGCCACACAAGATATAAAGCAATTGATAATTACCGGTTTGCCTGATTACATTGGCCACCCCATTACTCATCATCTGAGGCAACACTACCGCTAAATTAAATACGCCCATGAATAAACCCATCTTAGCAGGATTAACTCTTTCGCTCATGATGGCAAACACGATGGAAATCACTGCCGACCAGCCAATTCCGACCAGCAACATGCCTAAATAAAAGTCCCATTCAACCGACCCGACAAAAGCGATGTAAAAATACCCCAAAGCAGCAACCGACAATGCCGAAATATAGGTACGCACCCGTCCGATTGTTTTAGCTACCGCCTGCAACACCAACGGAAAAACAGCACCCACCAGGTTCAGGATAAAAAAACCGAGTGAGACCATGTTTCCAATAGAAGAATCAGCAGTTTGCTGTACACCCGTCAGGCTTTCGGCAAACCAGTTGGCCGTAATTTTTGCAAGATCGATATTAGGCAGTATTCTGTTTTCGATGAAGAAACCAGACAGGATAAACATACTCTGGAAAGCCACCCACGAAAATGAGTGAGCCAGCATGATTTTTTGAAATTCTTTTTGATTGGATGGATTTTTGATACCTGCAATAATATTCACGATGCCAATTATAATAGAATAAATCAAAGCCCCAATCAGTACAGGGTTGTGTAAAGGAGCCAATGCGTCATGAAAAAAATGGTGGAAAAGGCTGAATAAACCAAATACCAGAAATCCATACAAAGGGTAGATCTCTTTGATAATCTGCCAAACGCCGAATTTCTCCTCTTCTCCGGTGTTTTTTTCCTCCTTCAGGTCTTTTTTTTCTTCAATCAGCAAAATAGGGAAAACAGCCATACCCAGCACGATAAAAGCCGCGATATACAACAATATTTCATTGCCGAACAACATCGACAGAAAATAAGCAAACACCCCGAAAAACCCGGATACAATCTGCATCCAGACATAGCCTGAAGTTCGCACCTTGCCCTCCGGCGTTAAATCCGCGATGATAGAACGAGCCGGATTAAACGTTACATTAACCGACAAATCCAGGAAAAGCGCGATCAGCGAAGCAATGATAACTATATCAGCAATGCCCGTGATATTGGATATTTCCTGAATAAACGGCAAACAAAGGAAAGCAATAGCACTAATAATGCCCCCAATGATGATAAACGGTCGGCGACGGCCACCCATGAACCATACATTATCGCTAATCATACCCACGATGACCTGTCCGAATATACC
>VSSQ01000997.1_pt1 | contig 12583 bp, 10 predicted proteins | sample 4763081 | NCBI WGS metagenome assembly VSSQ01 (sample SAMN12137344, study PRJNA551015) | bioreactor metagenome | isolation source: SDC9 anaerobic chlorinated ethene degrading culture | place: USA: Knoxville, Tennesee | collected 2015-01-01
CGGGACAAGGCAAGGAAAACCGAGGGAAAACTTGCCGCCGGCATGCCTCTGCTTCGCGATGGCACCCGTACTGTGAACAGCCTTGCGGCAACTGCGGAAAGGGAAGTTGAAAGCGTTCTGGCTTTGGCGGTCTTGGGGAGCCTTTCAGCAATAGGAATGAAAGAGGAGAATCCGTTTTGGGATTCAGTGGCAAAATTCGACCAACGCTGGAAAGATGAGGAACAAACGATTGTTGCCAATGTTCCTCTGGATATTCTTCGTCAGAAAAAAGACGAAGAGACATTGTTTTGGGACCTGAAACTCCCAGAAGCAGGACAAAAAGCCGATATTACCGTTCCCTCGGCTTTATTCAAGGCCTGCGTCGACAGGGCTTGCCGTGAGGCTGAGGCCACCAGGAAAAAGAAAAGCGCAATCCCGATCGCCATGATTAAAGAACGGCTAAAAAGAGAGATTGGTTCCAAACGAATAGTGTGAAGCAGGCCCATTGTTTCCGAGGAGGAACAGAGGAATGCCTTCAAAAAGGAAAAACATCGTTTTGGGAACAGCGTATGGAATCAAAGAATTCCCTGTTAGCGAAAAGAAGCATGAGAACGGCCTTGAAGTTGAATTTAAGGATGTAAGGCTTGATTTAAACGATTTAAAAATTCTTATCGCGTCACTGGAAAAAAAAGAGAACTCAAGCGAAAGCCTTTTGGATAACTATGCGAACCACGTGAATGCTCAGGCCACAAGAAATGAAAGCGCCGGCAGTTTTGATCTATCTGAATGGCCTGATAAGAAGGGAATTCAGGTTTTCATTGATGAAATAGAGCAGGACGATCTTGCCGAATATGAATCAGTTGAAGAGTTTATCGATGAAAATTTTTATGATTTAGTTGACCGTTATGGTTTTGAACTGGCCTTTCAGGAGTGGGATTCCGGGGCTCCGGGAGCCGGAACGGGAGTGGTAAGCCTGCGGCAGCTCTGGGGGCGGCTCTTCCTCTTTCACGATGCCGGGTACACAGAATACAAAACTGCTTATGATGCCTGGGATGAAATTAGAAAAATAACCACGGCTACTACATATCTTTCGATTAGCAAAGAGTTGCGGGATATGGTCAAACAAACAATTCGCAGATGAAAACTTCATTTCATATTGATTTGGGGGATTGGTGGAATTTTCAATAAAGCTAATGAAGTAAAGGAGGGCACGCAATGTATGGATTCCGAAAAGACGGCGAATGGCATTTCATAGAAAAAAAATCGAAGGTTTTGACCACGCCAATGGGACAACCAGTCAAAACCCGGAATATGGCTCTGGCCGACAGGCTCGTCGCGGACTTGGAAAAATATGGAGAGTCACCGTCCGATCCAGTTTCTATCGTTGCCTTCCATTATGCGATGCTCGACTTTTTCTCCACCGTTCCTCGCCAAGAGCTTGAAAGCAATGTAGCTATTGGTCTTGATCCGGAAAATGATTGGACGTTCGATTGTCCGGCGGCTCCGGAGCTAAAGATGAAATGGATGGCCAATTTCGCCAAACATTACTCAAATACTGAACCTGGTAAAAAATGGCTCTCAACACTTTCGACAATGCAGTTGTGTGCCGTATGTGTCATCGGCAGGGCTCTTGAGAGCGTCAATATCCCCTTTATAGTCGCCACGACCCTTCCCCCAGACCAGATTGCCGGTTTTGCGAAGACAATACATGCTTTTTATCCTTACGTTGGAACGAAAGAAATTCAACAGTATCTGGAGAATTTTATACTCTATTTCCATCTTGAAGGTGAATCCTAGCCAGGATAAGAACACAAAGACATGATCCCGGAAAACCACAGCGATAATTCGAGGCAAAAAAGACAGAGTATTAATGTTACTGAGAAGGTATTTCCCAATTTTTGAAAAAGGGTGGAATAATAGTGGACTCTGAACAAATCATAAGAACACCCGAAGTTATGCGGAATGCAATAATAAGTTTGGCGGTTGAATCGTGGCGCTTTGGTCGGGTGTTTGACCGTCTAATGCAAAAACTTGATGCCGGAGAACAGAACCGGTACAGGAACCAGTACCACTGGTTCCTCAAAAAGGTCGAAGAGGCCTTGGAGCAAGCAGAGTTGAGGATCGTCAACATAGAGGGACATCCCTTTGATCCAGGCTTGGCTGCAACCGCTCTTAATTTAGAAGATTTTGGTGCAGATGATGTATTAATAGTTGATCAGATGTTGGAGCCAATCATTATGGGAAAAGATGAATTGGTCAGAACAGGCACCGTTATTTTGAGGAAGGTGAAGCTATGAAAAACTTCGTCGGAATAGATTTGGGAACGACAAACAGTGCAATTTGCTCCTACGATGGTTCGGCAACCCAAATTTGGAAAAGTCCCGAACAGAACGATGTCACACCTTCGGCAATCTATATCGACAGGCGCGGAAACAAGTATGTTGGAAAGCGGGCGTATGATTCTGCCCCACATAGCCCGGATAATTCTGCGATGCTGTTTAAACGACTAATGGGAACGAAAACACCTATTCATCTTTCTGCCGTGAATCTTACCAAGACTCCCGAGGAATGTTCTTCAGAAGTATTAAGAGTTTTGTTCGGATACTTACCCGAAGAAATAAGAAACGATTCCGATACAGGAACTGTTATAACCGTTCCAGCTGCCTTTAATCAAATGCAGAAAGAGGCTACTATGCAAGCAGCAAGCATGGCCGGCCTGGGAAAAGTTGCCCTTATGCAGGAACCGGTTGCCGCCGTAATGAGTGTCATGCGTACCCGTAACACTGACGGAATGTTCCTCATTTACGACCTGGGTGGCGGTACACTGGACGTCGCCATTGCGGAAAGCATCGGGGGAAGGGTTAACCTTCTAGCCCATGGTGGTATCGCAATGTGCGGCGGAAGAGACTTCGACAGAACCCTCGTTGATAATGTCGTTAGGCCCTGGCTATTGGATAATTTTGACCTCCCGGAAGATTTCTCAGTAAATCCCGATTTTAAATCGCTTGTTCGTTTAGCTGTTTGGGCCACGGAACGGGCAAAAATAGAACTATCTGCGAGAGACGATGCAGTAATTTCTTTGTCCGAAACCGAAGCTCGTGTACGAGACCTCAGCGGAAATGAAATTTACCTTGATATACCGTTGTCGCGTGGTATTTATGACCAGCTGATAACTGAGCGAGTCGGTGAGTCAATTGAGTCTGCTCGAGAAACGCTGAATAAGGCCGGCCTTTCTCCCCATGACCTGGAACGTATTGTGTTTGTTGGCGGACCGACCAACTATAAACCCCTTCGCGACAAAGTTATCTTTGAACTGGGTATTCCAGGAAGTACAGACGTTAACCCCATGACAGCAGTGGCTGAAGGGGCATCTCTCTTCGCAGAGTCGATAGACTGGAGTTCTCAGAATCGGTCACGAAAAAGCACCCGAGGGCAAATTTCTTCTGGAGGCAAATTGTCCTTAACTTTCAATTACATTGCCCGTACTCCGGATGTAAAGGCAAAGATTATTGTGCAAATGACTGGCCAAACACTTCCTGGTTCAGAATTCCAGATTGATAGCGCAGACACTGGCTGGACATCCGGCCGTCTGCCTCTCAAGCATGGGGTGGCTGTCGACGTGCATTTGACAAACAACGGAGAGAACACTTTCAAGGTATTTGTCTTTGATTCTGCGGGGGGCCCGCTTTCTCTGGAACAGGACAAAATCGTCATTACACGAACGGCGGCTACGGTAGAAGCGATTCCAGCATCTCATTCAGTAGGTATTGAGGTTTTGGAAAAACTTGGAGGTTCTCCTGTGCTTGACTACCTAGTTCGTTCAGGGGACTCTCTGCCGAAGAAGGGGAAAAAAGTCTTCAAGGCGGCTGAATCTCTTAAGGCTGGTACCTCTGGTTCGCTAAATCTGAACCTATGGGAAGGGGAAATTGAAAACCCTATTCATGATAATCGCCACATAGGTGTTTTGAAGATTTCCGGTTCAGACTTTGATGACGGGGTAATTCCAGCGGGTGGAGATTTGGAATGTGAATACGAGATATTGGATTCTGGAAATATTGTTCTTGAAGTGTCAGTTCCCTGCATCGGAGGCACTTTCCACTCAGGCAGGAATTTCTATTCACGCCAGGAGGGACAATTAGACTTCACTGCAGTTGCAAACATGGTTGTTGAGGAAGGACAAAGGACACTGAACAGGATAGAAGAGATAAGCGAAGTAGTTGATAATCCGAAGCTGGATCAAGCTCGCCAGAAACTGGAATCGGCTGTCTCACTCGACCCAGAGGAAACTGAAACCGAAGAGTCCCAGGAAGCGATGGAAAAAGTACTTGAAGCCCGGCGACTCCTTGCCCAAGTTCGAAAAGAGCACCTTAAGGAAATTCGGCAGATTGACCTCGATGGAATAATGTCCTTTTTTAACGAGTTTATCCGACAATACGCACGCCCTTCGGAAGCAACGTCATTCGATAATCTGGCTAAAACCGCTCAGCGTTCAATCGATAGAAATGATAAAGATTTTGAAAACCATCTTGGTGAATTAAAAGGCAAGAACTTTGAAATCCTATGGCGACAGGATTGGTTCGTTGTTGAGCAATTTAAGCGTTTCACCGGCTCTCCACATTTGTATGCAGACCAGCAACGATTCAATCAACTCAAGACTGTGGGTACTCAACTTATGCGTTCTGATGACATAGAAAAACTTCGAACTGTTGTTGCAGAACTTTCTATGATCAGGATTGGAGGAACCCCAGATAGCGAAATGTTGGATGTAGCCAATATTTTTAGAGGATAACTTATGTCAAAGGATATTTTGCTCCCTAATGGATTTGAATTGCCGAATGAGTCCAGAGTAAAGTCTTTGCTTTTTTCAGGAATTGAGTGGCAGATATTCGATACCAATGGTTCGGATATTATCCTCATCGCTCGTCCTGAATTGGCAAAAAGATGGATTGAATGCGGTTTTCTTGTAGATTCTCTTATGGGAGAAGTTAAATTCGGTGACGATTTTTTTAGAAGCTTGAGTTGCCCCAGAAAATTTGCCTTGAATTCTGTTGACTGTGGAGGTTCACCTGAATGCAAGGCTGATGCTTTGGCTTTTGCTTGTGCTCTTAAAGAATCGAGAAAAATCTCTAAGGATGTATCCTTCCATGATGCTGTTTACGTTGAACAGTATACAAGACTGCTTCCGACCTGGTCATTGACATCTCACGTTGAGGACGCTGTCGTTCTAGGTACATGGTTAACTGGAGGCGTTGTAATTTCCACAGACTCATTTCGCCGTTTGACGAAGCTCACCGGTTGGATGCCAGAGGTTGATCTTGCTGAAATCATTAGTGCTGCAGGCCTTTCTTTGCCTCCTAATACTACAATGAGAAGTAAAAAAAGTATTATCTGTTCGCCAAATGAATCAGGTCGAAATACTTGTTCTGAAAATGAAAATGATTCCCTCCAACTTTCTACGGAAGCTTCTAATGAAGAAAGGAAATTTAAGCTTCCAGGACGTCCACAGCTCGAAGATTTTTTCAACGAATATGTTATCAGCATTATTTTTAATGCTGATAAATACCAGGTTATGGGTATTGATTTCCCGTCCGCTATTGTTCTTCATGGTCCACCGGGTTGCGGAAAAACTTTCGCTGTAGAACGCCTTGTCGAATTTCTCGATTGGCCCAGTTTTTCTATTGACTCCAATAGTGTCGGTAGTCCCTATATCCATCAAACCAGTAAGAAGGTATCTGAAGTTTTTGAAAAAGCGATTGACAGTGCACCATCGATAGTTGTTATTGATGAAATGGAATCTTTTCTGTCGGAAAGGCGTTCTGATAACATTTCCGGTTTGCACCATGTCGAGGAAGTCGCTGAGTTTCTGAGGAGAATTCCTGAAGCGGTCAAGAGTAGGGTTTTAGTAATCGCTATGACGAACATGATCGAAATGATTGATCCTGCCATTCTTCGCCGGGGCAGGTTTGATCACGTCATTGAGGTTGGTATGCCTTCAAGGAAAGAAGTAGCTTCTTTGGTGGATGCATTATTAAGTAAGCTTCCTAAATGCGATAACCTCAATCTGGAAAATATTATCGATGCACTTTCGGGCAAGGCACTTTCTGATGTTTCTTTCCTTATTCGTGAAGCTGCCAGACTCGCCGCAAAGGCAGGAAAAACTCAACTCGACCAAGAGAGTCTTGAAGCAGCTTTGGAAAGTCTTCCCAAAGACCAGAAGAGAAAAAACAAGACTATAGGATTTGCCTGAGAAACGCAATAGCAGGAGGATGGCATGGACCTTTTTTCAAACCCTTTCCACATTCTGGGAGCGAGTACACGGGATAACCGACATCGGATATCGGAACTGGCTGATGAAAGAAGTCTGCTGTTTGACCCAAATAGTTGTATGGAAGCCCGTTCTGACTTGACCAATCCACGAAAAAGACTTTCCGTTGAAGTGGCTTGGCTCCCAGGGATAGCGCCTAATCGTGTTGAGGAATTGTTGGAGTATGTCAAGTCTTCACCAGAAGATTTGATTAACATTGATAAAATACCACCGCTTCCCAGGTGTAATTTGCTTGTTTGTGCTCTTGCAAACTTGCCAGATTTCAATGAGGATGTTTTATTCGAATGGATTCTTGATTTTTCTTGGGAGTTCGAGCGTGTAGATCCAGAGGCGGTGTTAAAAGAAATAAACGAGGAAAGGCTTGTTTCTGGTTTTCCTGAGGTATCGGATGTTTCATTTATTGAAGCTGAGATTCAAGAACGGCGAAAATACTACAGCAAAATTATTAAAACAGTTTTGGATAAACTCACCCCAAAGGAAATTGTAAATACCATAACGGAGTTAGTTGATTGGGTGACAAACAAAGGAAGGGAACAAGGACCCATCCTTGTATATGACCTTGTTGACTCCTATGAGATTGAGGCGCAAGAATTTCTTGACAAAGAAGAGAGGAATATAAAACTCCTTGTTGAGAGAATACACGTTTCAGTCGATGAAAAAAAACCAGATTCTCTTTTAGCTCAAATGGTGAATCAATTAATCCAGACAGTAAAGAATTGGGACTTCGTCGCCCAACCGATTCAGGTGAGTGCAAATAGTCGAGGGCTTGACCACGATGCAAGCCTCTGTGTTTCCAGACTGGTCCGTGAGCTGGCGATTCATCTTTTTAACGAGCATGATAAGCTTGATTATTCACAGAAAATTACGAGCATGTTACAGGAGGTCTTTGCAGAGGTAGGAAAGGTAGCGGAGAGCACCGCTGAGGACAAGGAAATACTAGATAAGATAGCTGATGAGAGAAAACGGAAAAAAGCTAAAAAAACTCTAGAGCTTTTCACCGGATACAATGAAAGGTCTTTTGGAAACTTGAAGCCAATAGATTATGCTCCCACGCTTTACACTATAAACGGATGCGGGGCAATGCTTTGGGGTTCTACTGGTTATAACCCACTTACAGGCCAATACATCGCAACCTATTATTTCGTATTGTTTTTTATACCGATTTTTCCGATAGGAAGGTATCTTGTAAGCAACAATGGTAAAGAATATCGTTTCTTCGGGAAGCTGCCGTTGCGGTTATTTGATAAGTTGCACATTGCGATTTTAATAGGCCTGATTGCCGCCCTATTGTTTTTCGATATGCAGTGAAAGGGAGTCACTTTTATGAATAAAACCAATCGTCGAGGTTTTTCTGGCCTTTCTGAATTAGCTTCGGATATTGAGTCTTTCCCTTCAACTGGGGATCAACCAATATCTCCAGAGACAGCACTGTCGGAAAAACAGGTGTTTGATTTGCTTGACATGACTGAGTTGCCAACCTGCCCGATGCCGTGGTCGAGCACGAATGATGGAGAGACTTGGGTTTGGGGTGATTTCTTTTTCCTATTTGAAAAGAATCCCAAGCCTGCTTTTGAAAAAGCATTAGAAGAGTTGGGTAAAGAATTAGAAAAGTCGGGGCAAAACATTGAGTGGTCTGGGCTTATTTTCCATTACTCTATGTCTGTCTTTTACCGCATTGATAGAAATCCACATGGGCCATTGCAGAAGCCCATTATGTCCGTCACCCTCGAACAAGCTGATTCGAATATGCCGCTGGAGGTTCAGAGGGGTCTTGAAAGCGAGACCCCTCAATCTCGAGAATCTAAAAAAGAAGAGCCCATGAAGATCACTCTTTTTTCAGGAAGAACTGAAAGGGATCTAGGAGAATATGACGGTGATTTCAACCCAGTTGCAGTAAAAAGACGTTTTTTTGAAATCTTAAAAGAAGAGTTGGGAGTTCAAGGCCAACCGAAGATGATTGGAGATTTAGAGAAAGCTTTCGGCCACCCAGAAACAGGCTTACCCCCTAATAACTCAATTCCTGTGGATAGTGAATGCAATAAGGAAAAAAGAAGAGCTAGAGGTAAATTGCATCTGGCAATATTAAGTTTATTGCCAATAATATTATTTGGTATAATATATAACTATTCACACAATACATCATCGCTGGACGCAAAAGTTGCAGCGAAAAAGTCTAGGGATGAATACGTGAATGCAGTAATGTCAGACAAAACTACAGGAAAAGAATTTGATGAATACATGAAAGCGCTAATGGCAGGCAAGCCAGCCGGAAAAGGTAAAAACTCTGATTTATCGTTAAAAAATGAGGCTCCTGATATTGCTCCTATTAGCACGGAAAGAGGATTGGAATTTAAAAAACCCCGGGGTGGAAAAAATAACTTGCTCTCTGTGCAGGAAATCCGTTGGTGTATCAGAGAGGATATCCGCATTGAAGCAATGAGAGGAATAGTTGAGACCAATAAGGAGATTATTGAATTCAACAAAAAGGTAGATGATTATAACAATCGCTGTGGGAGTTATCGATTTTACCCGGATTCACGTAAAAAAGCTGAACAGGATATTAATCCTATCCGCGAGCTTATAATTGCAGAGGCAATCAGTAAAGTTAAACAGTGGGGGAATACTAACAATTACTCGACCTCCAATGCCTCGACATCAAGTAAAAAACTCAGTAAAAAAGAAATCAAGGAAATTCAGGAACTTTTGATTGATCTTGGTTTTGCTCCGGGGCCGGTTGATGGAAAATATGGTTCCCGCACCGCTCAAGCTGTAAAGGCGTTTCAGCGTAGCCAAGGAATCACTCAAAATGGAATACTTGATCAAGGCTTGCTCAAATTATTGAGAAGGAAAAATGACAGTTTATCACCGAAAAAATAATATGAAGTTTTTTGGTAAATTAAAAAGGTAACGCAATGTCAAATTACTTCTCTGTTTTCCTCATAAACAACAATAGGAGGGCAGTATGGACCTTTTTCAAAACCCTTTCCACATTCTGGGAGCGAGTACACGTGATAACCGACATCGGATATCGGAACTGGCTGAAGAAAGGAGTCTGTTGTTTGACCCCAATACTTGTATGGATGCCCGTTCCGACTTGACCAATCCACGAAAAAGGCTTTCCGCAGAAGTGGCCTGGCTCCCAGGGATAGCTCCTAAACGAGCAGAAGAGTTAATGTCACTTCTTGAATCATCTCCAGAAGATTTACTCCGCCTAGAAAAACTGCCGTCAATTTCGAAAACAAACCTGATTGCCACTGCTCTTGGTCGGTTATCTGATTTAAACACTGAAATACTGGCAGACTGGATTACTGTCATTTCCTTAGGTTTTGAGTGTATTGATCCTGAAGATATGAGAGGAATTATTAACGAAGAACGAATTGTTTCTGGATTTCCCGAAGTTTCAGACCTCCAGTCAGTGGAGTTCGAAATTCAGGAACGGCGAAAATTTTTTTGTGTAGTTATTAAGTCAGCGCTGGATAAAATGTCTCCAAAGGACCTAGTAAAGACAATAACGAACGCCGTTGAATTATTGACCCACGATGGAGAGGAACAAGGCCCAATTCTGATTGATGATATTGTCGATTCTTATGAAATCGAGGCTCAGGAATTTCTTGATAAGGAAGAAAGGAACATAAACGTCATCGTTGAGAAACTCCGGGCTGCGGTAGATGAGAAAAGACCGGATACCATTTCGGCTCCATTGGTCAGTCAGTTAATCCAGGTCGTAAAGAATTGGGATTTCGTCGCCCAACCGATTCAAGTAAGTGCAAAGAGTAGAGGGTTGGATCACGAAGCAAGCCATCGTGTTGCCAGATTGGTTCGTGAGCTGGCAGTCTATATTTTCAACGAGCATGGCAAACTTGATTTTTCTCAACAACTCACGAGCATGTTGCAGGAGGTATTTGCTGAGGTTGGAGATGTGGCAGAGCGTACCTCTGAAGATGGGAAAACTCTCAATAACATTGCTGAACAACGTGCCCGTTTGATGGAAGAGGCAAAGGACAGGGAAGAGAAGTGGCGAGAGGAAATAACCTATGTAGCTGAAATCGGTGCACTATTTGAGGATAAGCTTTGTATTTCCCCTGAGGGCATTTATTGGAAAGGCCATCATTGGAATCTTGACTCAATCACAGGAGTGCGTTGGGGTGGGACCAGGAATTATGCCAATGGCATTTCAACAGGAACTGTTTACAGTATCTTTATCAGTGACGGCGATTTCAGTGACTTCATTGATACGAGGAAGGAAGGTATTTTCCTTAACTTTATTGATCGCTTGTGGAAGTCTGTTGGTGTTCGCCTACTGACAGAATATCTGGAAGGTCTGCGAAATGGCAAGACATACCGTTTCGGCTCAGCTATATTGAGTGATCACGGCATGGAGTTGGAGCGTAAAAGACTCTTTAGCAGTAATGAAAAATGTTTTTGTACTTGGAGTGAGCTTGAGATCTCTAATGGTCCAGGAGTTTTCTGCATCAGTAAAAAGAAAGATAGAAAGTTTACTGTTTCCTTGTCCTATCTTAATGAGGACAATATTCATATTCTTGAGGCCGCAATTACCCTATCGAGAAAACAAGGTGGGGTTATGTTAAGTAACATTTTGGGGGATTGAAGCTTTATGGAAAAAACAATAAAAGAGGTTTTTCCGGACTCTCTGATCTGATATCGGATGTCGATGCCATTCCATTTGGAGAGAATCAGAAAACCTCTCCTCAGGCATCACCATCGGAAAATGTTTGTTGCAAAATAGAAAGGGAAAAAGCGGATCAGGGAAATGCAAAATACACACGGAACAAGCTCGTCTTTATAAACGAAAATGAACAAGACGTTCCTCTGTTCGTCAGGTCTAGGATTAAGTAGTGAAGTGGTATCTCATGGCAGCGGAACAGAGAAATTCTGAAGCCCAACTCATGCTCCGTATTATGATTTACATGAATGGTTTTGATGTTTCCCAGAAATAGGCACATCAACGTTTATTCTGCTGTCAATATTCTGAGAAAGTTAAGAAATGAGAAAGGACGGTTGACATGGTCAGGTATAGAATAGTTAATTGGAAAAGAATAGAATACGTGATTAATTTAAATGAACATGTGCTTGATTCAGGTGAAACTGTGATTGTTTCATTTGATCACGGCGGAACTACAATTTCGAAAAAAGGACTGTTGGGGTTACTTCCGAAATCTAAAATAGCTTATTGGTCTCCAGAAGCTCATGAACATTTTTTTATGAAATTCGGAAAAAATAATGTAGAAAATACTAATTTTCTATCAGATGTAAAGACGTTGAAAAAATACATTATGGAACCAATAATCAAAATTAGTAAAGATACTGTAACTAAAGAAAAGATACAAAATACAGATTTATTTACATATAGCAAGACAGTGCAAGGGGTAGAGCTAAGGGCAGTGATGAGGCCTGAAGTAAATATGAAAAATCGAACAGATATAGTTGGTGTTGAGGAGCATGAATTTAGAAAAGTATTTGTGACAATAAGTGTTCCTGAATCCATACCCTTTGAGGAAGCTTCTTCACGATCCCTTTCATTCACTTTAAATGAGGAAAACGTTCCTATTACAAAGTCAATGCTTCTGAGAGGTACAAAAGAAAACACTTTTTCCCAGCTTACACGAAGAGAATTAGAGGATGGAAGTGTGATTATCACTGAGTCAACTAAACCATCCAATCATCAGGATAGTATTGCAGCATTTTTAAAAAGTGCAGCGGATAGTATTTAGGGCTTCATGAACAAACCATGAGTCCTGCTTCGAGAAAGCCGAAGTGGACAATGTATGGATAAGAATCGCGCACGATATGACCAAAACGACTTTTTCGACGCTCACCAATGCAAATATAATGAAGAATGCCAAAAGGAGATAAGGTTAAATTAACTCAAGGGCAAATAAAACTGGTGCAGCATTGTATTTTAAGAATAATAAAAGGTGTTTTTGTAATTGGAATGAGATTGTGATTTGAAATAACCCTGGTGTTTTCTGTATTTCAAAAAAGGATGACAGTCGGTTTTCTGTTTCCTTGGACTATCTTTGGGAGGATAATGTTCATGTTCTTGAATATGCACTCCGCATATTTTAGAAACAACGGGGAGAAAGATTAAGCAGTATTTTGGGGGATTAATCACCATGGATGGGTACACCGGAGTAAATTGAGCCACCGTTCCGATGAGGTGGAGCCGATGTTCCGACAAAACTGAGCCGGCCTTCCGACGGGAGAGCCATATTCAGAACCTTCTCATAAGATGGATGAACGCGTTGCATCTTGGACGTG
>VSSQ01000998.1_pt1 | contig 12577 bp, 8 predicted proteins | sample 4763081 | NCBI WGS metagenome assembly VSSQ01 (sample SAMN12137344, study PRJNA551015) | bioreactor metagenome | isolation source: SDC9 anaerobic chlorinated ethene degrading culture | place: USA: Knoxville, Tennesee | collected 2015-01-01
ACCGATTTGGGGCTTCAGCTTCAGGCGGACTACGCCTACGGCTGGGCGGCAGCATCCGTTTCCTCCATGCGGTATTGCGTAGACTGCCTGCTCTATCTGAAAGGCGAAGGCAAGTCTCTTGACGAGGTTGTAGATGGAAGGATGGGCGATTGGGACGAAATTGCGTCGATGAACTACGCCTCTCCTTACCCCTGGTATTTTGAAGGCCTGGTATACAACACGCAGGGGAAAAGCGACGCCGCCCAGTCCTGCTACGAAAAGGCGCTGCTGAATACGGCTTTTTCGCCCGAACATGACGAAGCTTTGTCCGTGCTGCATGTGATGTCGGTCAAAGAATTAAAATCCGTTAAGGACAAACTGACAGAGCTTGAGGATAAAATCTTCGCCGCCTATGAGCCGGAGCATACGGCTTATCCCAGGGAAGAACTCGGATTCAGCGACGGCTATCTGCGTACGCTCGCACGGGAATGCCTTCTGCGGGAACCTACAGACTATCGCGGCGCTCTGTTGCATTATGAAGCCGCGCTCAGGGTCAATCCCTTTGAGGGGGATAATTTTGTCGGCTGCGCCCTGATGCATTTGTATTTAGGAGAAATCGACAAAACCTTTTTCTATGTGAATGAGGGCTTGTTTGTTGATCCGGAGCATGAAGGCTTAAACAATATTGCGGCTATTCTCAACGGGGAGGCATAACGATGAGAAAGAGAATGGTTTCTATTCTGCTGGCGGTGATAATGTCGGCATTCATATTCCCTGTCGATGCGCGGGCTTTTTCCAACATCGATCTGTCCCGGGTGAAGCTCAGCACCGGAAAAGAAACGCTGCTGTTTGAATTCGGGGATATCAGCATAGAAGGAGAACTCCGGCAGATATATCCCTTTACCAAGGAGGAAATCGACAAGATTGTGAGTGACACCCTCCAAGCCACCGGACTGACTGAGCTCGACATCAAGGAGGCCAACGACAAGGTGGAAAAGGCCCGGCGGGCCACCGACTTCACCCAGGAGGACGTGGAACGGATCAAGGAAAACATTTTAGTCAGTACGGAAACGGTTCCGGCAGCCGGGAATGTGGCGGCTTTGCTGCGGATGATCGACGCCTGCATGAAAAGCAGCAGCTGGGACGATATCGGCACCGCCTCAGCCGGCCTTCTGGAAAAGGCCATGACCGCCAAGGTCAAGGAAACCGCAAGCGGATTTGTGGACCGGGCCGGAGAACTGGGCGAAAACGTAAACAAACGGTTCGAGTGGATGGAGATGATTACCTCCGTCGTCACCTTCAGTGATATGCTGGCTGACGCCCAGACCTACGACCGGCAGAAATGGCAGGACATCGCCGCCGGCGCCGAGGCTAAGCGATTACTCAATGACTTCTATGAGGCGCTGCAGGACGGCATTGAAAACTACAAGCAGAAAAGCGACAAGGCCGGTTGGAGTATTGACTTTAGTCAGGCGGTGAGCGATGAACGGGTATTCACTTTTTTTGGCGTCGGCTGCAATTACCAATACTGGTATCTGGATATGCTTATGTCGCAGAAGAGCACCAACGAATACGGCAGCGTTGCAGGAGAATATGAGGGACATTTCACGATTCGGGCAAAGAACCTTTTGGAAGGCTTCCAGTCAAACGCGAGCGAAGCCATCAAACATATGGGAGCATTCGGCGACGGTATCCAGAAGCTTCTGAACAAAGACCCAAAGTGCAAACTGACAACAGCATCCGAGGGGGTCGCCTCCGTCTACCGCACCATTTCGGGATCCTGCCAGGCGACCATTGATGAATCGGGCAATATCAACCTGTCGCTCCAGCAGGAACAGGACGAGACCTCCGTCAACATTTCGGGTATGGCGGCTGAGCTTAAGATATCCTATGACACCAGCGGCACGATCAAGAACGAGGGCACGATGCCATTTCATATTTCCGCCGATGAGGAGGAAATTACGGTGAGCGGCATGACATTCAAAATGACGGGTAAATCGGAGCTGCCGTCGGGACAAAGCTTTGACTTCTCTCAAACCCTGGGCGGCGGAGGAACCGTTAAGACCGGCTGGGATGAGTCGATCTGGAAGCCCTGGGACGGTACGCAAAAGACGCTCAAGTTTGCCGACGGATAGTATTCTCTTACAAGACAGGCAGAAGATGACGGCGATATCCAGACCTGTGAATTATTTGCTCCGTCAAAAGGCCGGGATCCGTAATGAAGTGCGGTAAAATATGCTCTTATTTTTCACCGATGGAAACAGGTCCAATATTTAACGCTGGCAAGGAAAGCAGCAATTTCTAATGAAAGAAACAGCAATTTTCAAAATGACGTAAATATCTAAATCAATTATATTTAATCAGAAGTAGCTTTCTATATGAGCATTTATGGAGGGTAAAAATGATTAAAGCATATAAACATGTAATTCAGGTATTACAAAGTATAATCCTTGTTGCCGCGCTGATGATTTCCGTTTGTCCGGCCGCCCTCGCGGGTGGGACCAACTCGACTGAGCCGTACATAGGCGTGGCTGCGGGTCTCCAGCATTCGCTGCTGCTGAGAAGTGACGGCACGGTGTGGGCATGGGGACGAAATTACTACGGGCAGCTGGGCGACGGCACCACAACAAACGCGATGGCCCCGATACAGGTTTCCGGGCTGACCAATGTAAAAAGCATCGCCGCATGCGAAAGCCAGTCGTTCGCGTTAAAACCCGACGGCACCGTATGGGCCTGGGGCCATAACAGCTACGGGCAGCTGGGCGACGGTACCAAAATAAACAGATCAACCCCCGTGCAGGTCCCGGGGCTCACCGACGTCATCGCAATAGCCGCTGGAACCCGGCAGACGTTTGTGCTGAAAAGTGACGGCACGGTGTGGGCATGGGGTCTAAACACCTATGGTCAGCTGGGCAACGGCAATACAACAGACGCGGTGACACCGGAGAGAATATTAAGCCTGAGCGATGTTAAAGCCATTGCCTCTGGCGGAGACAGGACATACGGAGACGCCCATACGCTCGCTTTGAAAACCGACGGCACCGTATGGGCCTGGGGGACCAATGCCCGTGGGGAGCTGGGCGACGGAACGACCTCTAACCGGTCCGTCCCGACAGTCGTGCCCGGTCTGACCGGAGTGACGGCCATAGCCGCCGGCTCCCTCGCCTCTTTCGCATTGAAAAGCGACGGGACTGTATGGGCTTGGGGAGATAATACATACGGCTGTCTGGGGATCGGCTCTGATACCCCGGAGAGTCTGACGTTGCCGACCGAGATCGGCGACACATTTTTTGTACATCTCAATATAACAGACATAAAAGCATACTCTAACCATTGTTTTGTACTGACGAACGACGGCCAGATCTGGGGCTGGGGCGGAAATGGAGCAGGACAGCTTGGCAACGGCTCTTATCAGCCGTCATTCCCTTCCTCGGTACAGGCAGAGTTGGAGGGGGCGACCGCCATCGCCACCGGCAACGGTCATTCGCTTGCCCTGAAAAGCGACGGGACTGTATGGGCGTGGGGATTTAATCCCTTTGGACAACTCGGCGACGGTACCACGGACACCAGCGCAATGCCGGTACAGGTAACGCTGCCGGCCGCACAGACCGGCCAGGCGGCGCAGTCCGGCAGCCTGACGCTGACGGCGGAAACCGGGGCAGGCTGCATTCACCTGAGTTGGAACGTACCCGATTCCTCGGTAATTGGCTATAACCTGTATAAAGGAACAACATCAGGCGGTGAATCCGGGGTACCGGAAACAGATTTCGCCATTGCGGCATCATCTTACGACGACTATAAGATTCAAAGCGGAGCGACCTATTATTACATACTGAAACCGGTATATCAGGACGGGAGCGAAGGAAGCCCGTCCAATGAGGTATCCATTTCCGCAGATGGCACAGGGACGATTATTCTGACGCTGGGAAGCCCTATGATGATGGTCAACGGAGTGTCGAAGGAAATCGACCCGGGACAGGGTACGGTTCCGGTCATCGTGGATCAAAGAACATTTATTCCCATTCGGGCCGTGATCGAAGAGCTGGGCGGATCCATCGGATGGGACCAGGCGGAGCGGAAAATTACCATAACGCTTGGAAGCAATACAGTGGAGCTTTGGATCGACAGCACGGTCATCCGCGTTAACGGAGGACAAGGAAGCATGGACGCCGCACCTTATGTTTCCAACACGAACAGGACCATGCTGCCTGTGCGGTTCGTTACCGAAAATCTCGGACTTACCGTTGACTGGAATTCAGCAGATCAAACGGTTACGATCCATTCCTATAATGCCTCTTCGGACGGTTCCCAGACGGACGATGCGGGTAGCACCGTGTCTGACACGACATCATGGGCAGGCAGTTGGTCTACGGAATGGGGAGAAATGACGCTTCATCAGACCGGAAACAGTGTCAGCGGTTCCTATGTATACAGCGACGAGAGCTATTATATTTCCGGAACAGCTTCGGGGAATACCTTGACCGGAACTTTTGATGAAGGCAACGGCTATACCGGAGTATTTCAATTTACCATGTCCACAGACGGTCAGTCTTTCAGCGGAAGGTGGCATTACGATTCTGAACCCGAATGGAGCAGCTGGAGCGGCAGCCGCGAATAAACAATTATTAAAACAATTTTATGAATGAGGAGGCAAAACAAATGCGCAGCGCACATGAGGTTGAATATAAAGTATACGGTGACGATTTGCAGTTTGTGGAGATTTTGCTTGATCCGGAGGAAACCATAGTAGCTGAAGCCGGGGCTATGATGTATATGGATCAGTCGATCGAGATGGATACCATTTTCGGCGACGGATCCGGAACAGAAGGAAAAGGTTTAAAGGGAAAGCTGCTTTCCGCAGGAAAACGCGCGTTTACAGGCGAAAGTCTTTTTATGACCACTTTCACGAATAAAGGAAGCGGCAAAAAATGTGTGTCTTTCGCGGCGCCTTATCCGGGAAAGGTAATCCCTTTTGACCTTGCAAACTACGGCGGAACTTTGATCTGTCAGAAAGACGCTTTCCTTTGCGCTGCCAAGGGAATATCCATCGGCATTGCCTTTCAAAAGAAAATCGGCGTGGGCCTATTCGGCGGAGAAGGTTTTATCATGCAGAAGCTTGAGGGAGATGGTCTCGCTTTCATGCATGCGGGCGGTACCATCATCGAAAAAGAGCTGGCGTCGGGAGAAACCATAAAATTGGATACGGGCTGCCTCGTTGCCATTACAAAAACCGTTAATTATGATGTTCAATTTGCAGGCAATATACAAAGCGCATTGTTTGGAGGCGAGGGCCTGGTACTTGCGACATTAACGGGGCCTGGAAGCGTATGGCTGCAGTCGCTGCCGTTTTCCCGCCTTGCGGACAGGATCTACTCTGCTAGCAAAGTTGGAGGCGGAAAGAGCAAGGGCGAGGGCAGCCTTCTGGGAAACATCGCGGTGGGAAATCTGTTTGGCGGCAACGATTAAGCGGCTAAAGAGCCCTGCCGATAACGTTCGGCAGGGCTTCTCCGGATGATATACAGCAGCCTCAGGCTAAGCCGAAGGCTTGGCGGGTATTTAATCCGCTGAAAAATTTTGATCAGGTCGATTGGTTTTTATAGTCAGCGGGAGAAACCCCGATCAGTTTTTTAAACGCGGAAGAAAACGTAGAAATGCTTCCAAAACCGCAGAGCATAGCCGTTTCCGCCACGGAATACTGTTTTGTCCGCAGCAATTCCTTTGCTTTTTCCATCCGGATCATAAGCAGATATCTGTGCGGAGTAACGCCGGTTTTCTTTTCGAACACCCGTATAAAGTGATATTCCGACACATGGATTTCTTCACAGATATCCTTCAGGGTGATATTTGTACTGCAATATGTGCGGATATATTCCACCGCCGTCCGGATATAGGAATCGACATCCTGAAGAAGGGGAGGATATCCGTTCACATTCGTTTTAAACATACGCAGAAGCAATACGGCAATTTGAATTTCAAGACTTTCCAGCATCAGATTTAATCGGTCCTGACGGCCGTATTCCCACTTCAGGTTTCTAAACGCCTGTAACAGTTCGGCTGGAAGAGGGTTCAGGAAGTTTTCAAATCGGATATCCCCGGGAAAATGCATTTCTTCGGCAATTTTATGCAGCAGGTCAGGCTTGATCAAAAAAGAGTAATAAGGCTTGGCTGGCGCGTCTTTCAAGCAGGTGACAGTATCTCCTGGATTAACAACTAAAACCTTTTGTTTTTCGCCGTGGATCATTTTGTTGTTGAAGAGCGCTTCCGGGGTGTCCTCGGAGGGAATGACGATGTGGTAATCGGTAACGTGAAATGTGATTCCACCCATATAAAGCATCGGCTTGAACAGCACAATATTGCTGCACGTATGTATTTCGGTTTTCTGCAGTATCCCGTTAGGGATCTGGCTGATAAAATCAGAATTTTGAGTCATGTGTCTCACTCCCCCTGCTGTTCAATGGAATACTCTACTAATTTAACATTGTACTACAATTCTTATTATCGGTCATTAAGAAAAAAATAATAAATGCTGAACAAATTGAGTTAGATGACTGCGATAAAATTAAAAAATAAAATGATCGATCAGGTGCCTTTATGAAAAGAGTGTTACTTATTTTGATCCTGCTGGCGGCGGGAGCAGGATTTCTGCTTTTCGGGTTTCATGAGCTGTCAAACGGGTTGGAACTGACCAGAAACGGCCTGAGAACGGAAGGTACGGTTATTGATCTGGAAAAGAACGGTTCCGGGAAAAAATCAACCTATATGCCCAAAATCGAATTTACAATGGACACAGGGCAGAAAGTTATATATATTTATCGTTCGGGCAGCAATCCTCCGGCGTATTCGATAGGTCAAAGAGTGAATATTATTTACTCGAAAGACAATCCGGAAAATTTCATCATAGGCTCAAATTCGTCTTTTGTATTTCCCATTGTGTTGATTCTGGCAGGCGCAGTACTCGTCCTGTGCGTTATTGCGGTTTTGGCAAAGAAATTGATTGCGGTTTTTCATTTTTTATAAATGCTGAAAAATAATATTTGGAGGAACGATTATGAAGAAAAAAATACTCGCTGTTTTAATGGCATTAGTAATCACGGCGGGCCTGATGCCTTGTGCTTATGCCTGGAATGAGGATGTTCCACAATCTCTGGAAGCAGCGACGCTTAATAAGATCGAGGTATTAAACGATGAAGACGGGGCTCCGTATTTCCAGCTTGAGATCAAATTTCCTCAAAGCTTTATGGATTTAAGCGAGGAACGTCCGGCCGACGGCAATACTTGGATTGATTATTACTGGAAAATAGACGACGGCTCCTGGGAAATCTTTAGCAGCGGAATGACAGACACTTTTTTTGACCCCTCTTATGGCTGTGCCGTTTCCGGGCAGGCAAATACTTACCGCGTTCCCTATATTTACCCCGAGGACGAGGGCGGCGCCAATGAAATCGTCATCAAAGACCATACGTACACTTTAAAGGTACTGCTTTCCTATTGCTATTACGACGAGACCGGCGAATACTTTTCTATTGGCTCCGAGTTCTCCAATGAGCTTTCCATCGGTTCCGGCAGCTTTTATAAAAATATTTCAGACTGGGCAAAACCCGAACTACAGGACGCATATGATCTGGGACTCATCCCGGATATCCTGATCGGCGCCGACATGACCAAACCAATAACCAGAGAAGAATTCTGTGAACTTGCGGTACTGCTCTATGAAAAATCGACAGGCAATTCAAGCGAGCCTATAACTCCAAATCCGTTTTCGGATACGACAAATACTCAGATACTGAAAGCGTTCAAGCTCGGTATTACAACGGGGACATCGGCTACCACTTTCTCACCAAACGTACTCATTAACCGGGAACAATGCGCCGCAATGCTGTTCCGGGCAATTAAAGCCATGAAACCAAATGGAGATTTCAGCATTGAAGGGGTAAAGGATTTTCCCGATCAAAGCAACATATCGAGCTGGGCGGCAGAGGCAACAAAATACATGTTTAAGATTGGCATTATTACAGGCGACAGCAATGGGGACTTTATGCCGAAGGCCACCACGACGGCACAGGAAGCGGCTGGTTATGGCATGGCAACAAGGGAACAGGCCATTGCGCTGAGTGTGCGGACATATGAAAAAATGCCGAATCTGAAATAACTCAGCCCCTTGGAAAATCAAAAACCAATTAGGGGGATAAATTTGATTGAATTAATGAAAAAAATCTTATCGCTCATCGCTGTTTTGACGCTTTTGGGGTTTTGTCTTACCGGCTGCCAGTCTGATGGGACCGCAGCACCTTCACTGGAAAACACCGACGAGATTGCAACGCTTTCACCGGAAGCTACGCCGGAAAACACCGATGGATACTGCTGGGTTATAAAAATTGATCAAACGATTACCGCTCCATATTTGGGCGAGTTAGCCGATCAGGACGAAATTACATCGGAAAACACCATGAAGCTTGTTGCCGTAAATGACAATGAATCTCCCTATGACGGGGAATTTACCGGAGAAGCATGTATCACGAGCCATACGGATGCAAAAGAAGAATTTGGCGTTGCCAATGCGGATTTTCTGGTGCTTGACAATAGCCATGAGGCGCATGATTTTACGTTTGCGCTGAGTAAAACAGACGTCGTCCCCTTGACTCCCGTTCAGGACGAGAGGCTTCATTACTGTGCCAAATCGCAATTTTCGATGCCTACGAATGGTGATAACCCGGCAAATGTATTGGGCGCTGCGCAGGGATACCAGTTCGCCGATGAGAGCGATTTGAATTTTTCGGTAACCTGCAAAATGATACAGTCCAATCAAACGATTACCCTGAAAACGGATATGTTCGGCGAATTTGAAGGAACTCTGGAGTGGACAAATGATATACCGGAAATTTCTTTTCCAGAGGAATGATAACAACCCAAAGCCCGTTTCCAGCCCGCCGGGCCGGAAACAGGCTTTGGGTAAGGAGAGAAATCAGACTTTGAAGAGAAATATTATTTTATTGACAATAGTATTATGCTTGTTAATGATATTTTCAGCTTGTAGCAGAAATGAGCCTGCGAATGATATTTCGCCGTCCTCATCTGCTGGTGCTGCTTCGGCATCCTCTTCCGGCAGCACTTCTTCCTCACCCTCCGAAAAAAATGAGCTCAAAATCGTTTTTCACGATACCATAGATGATCCGCAGGGGGAGTATCTCAATACGCTTGGCGGCGGCGGTTCGGAGACCTCAGGGACAACAGGCCTAGACTTGGTCCTATATGAAACGGAACCCAATGTGTTCGAGGGCTGCGGTGTTATGAGCCGCAGCGTAGATATTATGCAAGGAGAGGCAGGCGGTTCTACGCAGAAATACGTGTACCGTACCGGAATTATCCGCGCCGAGGCAGGCAAGGAAGGGAGCGTTACCCTGACAGGCTGGCTGACCGACGACAGTAATATCCCGGCCATGATACCCGAGGCGCCGTTTGATGTGGTGATCCATAAGGACGCAACCCTGCGCCAGAAGGGACTGCCGCTCTTCCTGACGCTGAACGGAAACCAGGCTTCGATTTCTATAAAGCTACACGATCACGCAGAATTTGTTTTCAGCGGAGAGATGACCTCGGAGTCCGCGGAATCTCCCGTGGGCAAACCTTCCGATCCGAAAAGCCTCATTTACATCAACAGCATGTGGTCCTGCTCTTTTTCCGGCGGAGCCGACGGCGGGGAATATACAGCCATCCTTCTTGCCTCACCCGAAGCGGGAACATATTCGGGGCAGCTTTCCATTCAAGGGACCATAAACCCTTTGGGTGCTGTCAACGAGGCGGTGACGTTTTGCTTTGAGCCGTTTGATACTGCGGCGTATCGGAAGGCCGGTGGACAGATGGACGATCAGTTTGCCTCTATGAGCGTCCTGCAAGCAGCAGACGGAACTTATATTCTGTTGCTGGACGGAGAACATGTTATCCTGGAACCTGTGGGGAAAGGAGTGTATTTCTGCGGGAGTTTATGCTCCCAGTCGGAATCAGCTACTCTGCAAAATGAAGCTGACAAAACAAAAACGATGCTTAACGATCTATGCCGAGAGAAGATCTGTACAGAGGGCGAACTTCCGGACTATTCTGGACTGAAGGACCTGGACCCCAACGACCCGGAAGATATGCAAAAGCTGATGGACATGTCCGAGGAACTAAACGCCATGATCTCGCATCAGGACGCTCCAGCCTGGTATCCAGAAGGCCTGATTCCCATGGTTAATTTCTCTGCAGACGACGGCTTTAGCACCATCCCGCCTGCCGCTGAACTGTTGTTCCAAATATACAACACCGGATATTGCGAGGAAGAAGATTTTGAAGACCTTGTGGAGCCTTACCGCACTGTGTTATCCGGCTATGACGATTATCAGGAATATCTGAATTATGACGATTTGGAAGGGGTGTTCCTGTTTACCATGGGTAAATATACCGTGCAGGTATCCTTGAGCCAGAATGTCGCGAAAATGACGGGCGTGGGCGTGCAGATTTATTGAGTGTATTTGAAATTATCTTATACTGATTATATTGTGATTCGTTAAGGCAAACTATTTCAACAAGGCGAGCCGGGCATATCACTTTTATGCCCGGCTCGCCTTGTTATTCTATTGCACTTGTTCTCTGGGTAGTAAACAACTCAATAATTTCTGACCAGAATTTTGACCGGAACCACAAGAATACGAGCTGTCACAAGGCGTTATTGTCTATGACAGCGACACCATTAAGCGCCCCTTCACAGTGACGCTGGATAATGGACCCGGATGTGAAGATGTTCTTCTTAGAGACGAAGGGCAGTACCAGTTTTATGGATTTGCGCACCCATGAACAGCTCAAAATTCATTGTGGTAAAAAACACTTTGAGTCGCTTGCCAATGGGGATCTAAATGCAGGTTGCGACAAGCTGGAAAGAGGTAAAAACGGTATTTTAGTGTATGATACCATTGCGAAGCCCTCTTTTCCGTGTTAAAATAAATATGCTGATTCGTGTGGTGGAATGTTTGTATCAAACATGCAAACCCACCGAAAGGCTTATCAAGCGCAACCTATGATATCCAAGACTGATAGATTTTTGATAGCAGAAAGTCAGACACCCCATAGGATTGGGATAACTGGTATCAAACAAAACCAAATGGAATCAAATCGCCTAAACTGAAAAGTTTAGAAATGAGATTCATTTGGCGAGTGGGAATAAACAGATATCCCCGCGAGCCTTGAATTTACAAGGTTTGCGGGGTTTTTTTACCCTTGAGGTACAAATTTAGTTTTCTTCTAATCTCTTTAGTAAAATATCAATCAAATCCTTTTGAGGGCCAATGAAACCCGTAGCATTTACGAGCAGGATTTGAAAGATTTACAGTACTAATATTTTACGTGAAGCGGGCTTGGACCGAGCGCCTGGTAAAGATGATCCAAGAATATAGAGGATGAACCAATGAAACGACATGCAATTGTGACGGCAGCTATATCAGCTATCCTTTGGGGACGCAGCGAACGGGCAAATATGAAATCCTTGCCTCTAACCCCATTTCTATTACCGGACAAGATAGCATAGCGCAAATGCTCCCCATCAAGCTCAGAACCGACTCACGTTTATTGGTGGTATTTATTCCAAGTCCACGCCGGTTGATCTTTTCCTTGATTTTCTGACGGGCGAATGGACAGACGGCACACTTATGACTCTGAGAATTGATTTTATTTGACATCTATCGAGTTACAAACTATATTAAAATAAGCAGTCTGAGCAATAATTGTCCCTCATGGCTTTTCACCGAAAATATCATACAAAGAGATAGGAAGACTGGTAACGGATAATACCGGTCTTCCTTGCTTTAAAAATTATAACCACGATGTCAGTGAGGAACGGAATGATGCTTAAATTAATAGCACAGGATTATACACTTTTTGTCTGCGTGTTTACGCTTATTTTTTTCTTTTGGTGCTATCATAGGAATAGAGACAGAGAATTTTTGTACTTTATTTCAGCAGATATCTTTTATATTCTGGGATCATTGTGTTTTGACATAATAAGCAAACCTATGAATATGCCTATAGATTCCATTTTTTACTGTTTATTTTACTTCTCAATATTTCTATACCTAAAACGAAGAACTAAAAATCTGATAAAAAGTCCAGCACTAGGGGGAAATATAAAACTTATAACTTGCTCGCTACTTACTATAGATTTTTTAATTATTTCTTTTTTTTCGTATTTAATTTTTTATTATTTCGATCGTTCTTTACTTTCCTCGCAGCTTTTGTTTTCCGCTTTGGACTGTAGCAAAGCTATAAATCTTGTTTATCCTGTCTTAGACTTTGTGTTGCTAGGCTATTATATCTATATCAGCAAGGTTTATATATTAAGCGACGAGATAATTTATATTCCATTAACTATAAGCGCCTTGATCTGGACGATTGGTGATTTTTTATTTGCTTTTGAAATTATATTCCCTGTAAGTTCCTATAAAATTGGGGATTATCTGCAATTACTTGGATTTATTATGCTTATTATTATACTCTTACTAATAAAAAGCAATAAAACTGTTTTCGGTAAAATGAAAATTGTGCAAAAGGTCTCCAAAAGTTGTGCAGTCCA
>VSSQ01000999.1_pt1 | contig 12564 bp, 10 predicted proteins | sample 4763081 | NCBI WGS metagenome assembly VSSQ01 (sample SAMN12137344, study PRJNA551015) | bioreactor metagenome | isolation source: SDC9 anaerobic chlorinated ethene degrading culture | place: USA: Knoxville, Tennesee | collected 2015-01-01
AATATGCATCATGCCGGTATCGTTCGAGATCACAAGACGCGCCTTGTTCATGACGGCTGCAGATTCAGTGATCGAAAGCTCATTGCAGAGATTAATTGTTTTTTCAGGACAGCTGCTGAATATTTTTCCGGCTGCTTCGGATTCGCTTTTACCGCCCAGAAGCACTACAGGGACGGATGAAAGTCGTATGAATGCGATGACCTGATCAGTGGGATATCGTTTGGTAAAAAATGTTCCTCCGATAGCAAAAGCAATATAGCGCTCCGGCAGCGATTTCAAAACTTCTGCGCTGAATCCATCAGGAAAGAAAAAATCAAGGCCTTCTTCATCGTTGGTCACATGCAGTTTCCTTACTGCCTTAAAGTAGCGGTCAACAATGTGGCTATCGGGCAGCAGATTTATTTTCAGGTTTGTGAAAATCCATTTCCGGATATTGAGCTTATTGAAAGTATAGTATCTGGTGTTCAGATGAGCCATAAGCCGCTGACTGCGCCAGTTCCGGTGAAGATCCACCATGCAGTCGAATTTTTCAGATTTTAGTTCATCAAGAACTTCAAATGGAGTTTTTTTTATGAGCCAGAGTTTGTCTATGTATGGGTTAGCCGACATGGTTTCGGCATAGCGTTTCCGCGTGATATAGTGGATTTCAGCATCCGGATGCTGCTTTTTCAGACACCTGACCACAGGGCTTGTCAGTATGATGTCTCCAATGGAACTTATGCGGTAAACAAGGATCTTCATTCTTTCCGGAGTGAATTTTGTTGATTGCGGAATAATATCGGGCTGTTCAGCGTTATACTTTCAGGAAAACGGCCAGTACGTTACAAAATTAATTATTTTTGCATACCGGATTGACGAAATGAAAAGAAAAGCTGTTTTATATTTCCTTCTTCTGCTGCTGACGCTTGGGGTAGCAGTCTCTGCCTGCAAGACAGATAAAAAGTACAATCCAAGAAAGTGTAAGACCTGCCCGCATTTCAACTAGAGGCACAAATCTTTTTCAGTTATTGGGAGTTTTCATCAGGGAAAGACCTGCAATTACTTTTTGCCGATTATCTGCTTTCTCCTTGTATAAAGGGAAAAATGACTACTTTTGCAAAAAAGAGAAGTTTTCATGACGGGAAAAACATATTGTGTGATTATGGCGGGTGGCCTTGGAACCCGTTTCTGGCCCATGAGTCGTACATTAAAACCAAAACAGTTTATCGACGTTCTCGGAATGGGGAAAACCTTGATTCAGCTTACATTCGACCGCCTGCTTAAAATCTGTCCGGCCGAACAGATTCTTGTTGTCACCAATGAGACATATGTTGATCTTGTCAAGCAACAGCTTCCGGCCATCGATCCCCGGAATATTCTTTCAGAACCTTCCAGAAGAAACACTGCTCCCTGCATAGCATATGCAGCCCACAGAATTCATTCATGCGATCCCGATGCAGCCATGATCGTTTGTCCTTCTGATCATATTATTTTTGATGAGGACGCTTTCATTGATCACCTGAAATCGGCACGGGCTGCAGCACAAAACAATAACTGGCTCATGACGCTTGGAATTATGCCAACACGTCCCGATACCGGATACGGATACATTCAGTTTCTCGATGGATCAAAACTGGAAGGCGATTCAAGGATAAAAAAAGTTAAGACATTTACTGAAAAACCGCAACTGGAACTGGCAAAGGAGTTTATTAAAAGCGGAGACTTTTTGTGGAACAGCGGCATTTTTGTTTGGACAGTAGCAAGCATCATTGGAGCTTTGGGAAAACATGTCCCGGAGATGAACACGTTGTTTGCAAAAGGTGAAAAAATTTACCGCTCAGTCGATGAGGCTGATTTCATTTTTCAGACTTACATGCTTTGCAAAAATATTTCCATTGACTATGCTGTGATGGAAAAAGCAGACAATGTATATGTTGTTGCATCTGATTTTGGCTGGAGCGACCTTGGTACCTGGGGTTCTTTGTATGAAAACCGTCAGCGCGATCAGAACGGCAATGCCATTGTTGGCAAAAATGTAATGATCTACGATTCCAGGAATTGTCTGGTTCACATGCCGCAGGACAAAATGGTGTTGCTTCAGGGCCTTAATGATTATATTGTTGTTGAGTCGGACAATATCCTGATGGTGGTGAGAAAAGAAGATGAGCAGAACATCCGTCAGTATGTAAATGACGTGATGATTGAAAAAGGCGAGCAATTTACCTGATAACATCTGAGCCCATGTCGGAATACTACCGCATACTCGGTGTTCCCGAAAACGCAACTGCGGAGCAGATAAAAAAAGCATACCGTATGCTGGCCCGGAAATATCATCCGGATATGAATCCTGCACAGGATGCGGCTGAGAATTTTATCAGGATTACCGAGGCTTATGAAATTCTGATCGGTGAAAGGAAGCCGCCGCAGACTAAATCTGCGCCCCAATGGTCTGCCCGGGATATTGCCCGCGAAAGAGCCAAAGCCTATGCGCGTATGCGCTATGCCGAATTCAGAAGGCGGAGTGATGCATTCGATATTCCGATGCACAGTCTTTTGTGGCCAAGGTGGGTGAATTATTTCTTTATTGTGTTCGCCTTGTTTTTCATTACTGACAGCATTCTTCCGAAAAACACCATTAAATGTGATTTCAGAATAAAACACTATAAATATTTTGATGCATGTGGCAAGGTATATCATCTGGCAGATCCGCATACAACGGTTGAAGGTCAGCCAACCGGCGACATCGTATATCTTCGGGTCACACCAATTGTGGGATTTGCCTCCTCATATTATATTGAGGGAGATAATCAGAATGGGTTTCTTCATATACAGGACAGTCCGACCGAATATATTGCAGCCATGTATGTTTTGCTGGTGCTCTCCGTGCTGGTGCTGAGAAACAAAACCAAAAAGTTTGAAAATAAGCTTCTGATTAAATTCGGTATGTGCATAGTCTTTGTCGCATACCTCTTTGTGTACTTTATTTGGAGATGAATAAACCGGAAGACCATATATACATAGAATCCCGTCTCGGTTTTTCCGAGATACGGTCGCGGCTGCAAAGCGAGTGTTTTACACCGGTCGGGCAGGAACTGGCGTTGAAGGATTTTTTCTGCAAAGATGTTGAGACAATCAGAAAAGAACTTCTGCTGACCAACGAGATGAAATACATCTGCGAGTATCAGAACGGTGTTCCGGCGCTGGCTTTCGATGATTTCCGCGATGATCTTCTGCGGATCAGAATTGCAGGAACGATGGCGGAAATCCCCGTGTTGCAGTCAATTGCTTTTATTATCGATAAACTGTCAGATTTGCGTTCAATATTTTCTTTGCAGGAAGAGAAAACTCCTTTGCTGAAAGAAATGATAACAACTCATGTTTTTGATGCTTCGTTGGCTGTTAGAATTTACGAAGTAATTGATGAAAACGGAGAAGTGCGAAGCACTGCTTCAGAACGGTTATCAGAGATCAGAAAGGAAATTTCGGGTCAGCGCAGAAAGATCGAAAGGACCATTCAGTCCATGCTGAAAAACCTTAAAGATAAAGGTCTTGTTGAAGAAGAAGTCAATCTGAGTATTCGCGGTGGTCGTTTGGTAATACCGGTGCATGCATCGAAAAAGCGCATGGTTAAAGGGGTTGTACTTGATGAATCCGCTACCGGACAAACCGTATTTATTGAACCAATTGAAATTTTTGAACTCAACAACGATATTCAGGATCTCGAATTCGAAGAAAAGAGGGAGATTGTAAAAATCCTGACAGCACTTGCAGACCGCATCCGGCCACAGATTCAGGAAATATTGGGGCATATTGATTTTCTTGGTATCATTGACTTTCTGAATGGGAAAGCAAAACTTGCATTGTTGCACAATGCTGTCATGCCAGTCATTCCTGAGGAAAGAAGAATGACAATCATGCAGGGACGACATCCGGTGCTCGAAGAATCTCTGAAAAAGTCAGGAAGAAAAATTGTTCCCCTTGAGTTGGAACTGGGACCGGAACACAGAATGATCATTATCAGCGGACCGAATGCTGGTGGGAAATCGGTAGCAATGAAGACGACAGGATTGCTGCAATATATGTTTCAGTGCGGTTTTCTCGTGCCTGCTGCCGAAGGCACGGTGCTGTATCCGTTTGATAAAATTCTGGCAGATATCGGCGATCAGCAATCGATAGAGAATGATCTGAGTACATATTCTTCGCATCTGCTGAATATGAAGCAGTTTATGGAACAGGGCAGTAAAAGCACGTTTGTGCTGATTGATGAATTTGGCAGCGGAACTGAGCCTGAAAGCGGTGGAGCCATTGCTGAAGCTGTGCTTGAAGTGCTGAATGAAAAAGGGGTGTACGGAGTTATTACAACCCACTATTTCAATCTGAAAATGTTTGCTGCAAACCATGAGGGAGTGATCAACGGAGCGATGTTGTTTGACAATGAAAAGTTGAAGCCCTTGTATAGGTTGCAAACGGGGAAGCCCGGCAGCTCTTTTGCCATTGAAATTGCATCTTCAATAGGCTTACCTGAAAAAGTAATAAGCGATGCATCCTCGCGTATTGGCAAGGGGCGTATTGAAATGGAAAAAATGATTCAGGATCTTGAAAATGAAAAGGCAAAGATTGATGATCGCAGGCGCCAGCTTGCGGTTGCCGAAGATTTTGTAAGCGAACTGATCGAAAAATACAACCGCCTGAATAAAAGCATTGTTGAGAAACGTGACAGAATAATTGCCAAAGCCGAAAATGAAGCGAAGAACATTCTGTCTGAATCAAATGCTTTGATTGAACGTACAATCAGGGAAATAAAACAGCATCAGGCGGAGAAGGAAAAAGTGAAAGAGATCCGTTCGGAATTTGAAAAAAAAGCCTCATCGCTGAAAAAAACTAAGGAAAAACCGATAGAACCGTTGCCACTGAAAAAAACGGAGACGCAATCGGTTCAGCCTCCAAAGCCGCTGAAAGCAGGCGATCATGTGCGCCTTGACGAAGGTTCCGAAACGGGTGTTGTGACAGAAATAAAGAGCAGAAAAGTAAAAGTGCAGTTTGAGATGGCTGTTCTTACAGTTGATGCAGCGCGGCTTTCAGTTGTGCAGATTCAAAAGCAGAAAACACATCAGACATCGAAGAAGGTGAATCTCGTTTCCGAAAAGAAAGAGACTGTATATCAGCTTGATTTTCGTGGTATGAGCGCAATTGATGCCATTACGGAACTGGATAAATTTCTCGACGATGCCTTGCTTACAGGTGTAAGATCCTTTTCAATTCTGCATGGCAAGGGATTTGGAATTCTGAGAAAGGAAATCCGCAATCATCTACGTCAATACAAGGATATGCTTGAATTCTGCGATGCTCCATTGCAGTTTGGTGGTGAGGGAATTACAGAAGTGAGATTTTTGTGAACCTCAACAACAGTGACCAGTGACCAGTGATCAGCAAATTTGCTTATGTTTAAATTTTGTGGAATGGAGCATAGCAAGTGGTGCCTGACATCAGGACACTTTGTTGTAAACATATTGCTGAAAGCTTAATAGCTGACAATCAATGATAAAAAGCCCAAAACAAAACTTAATCAGAGCTGCCTGATTTTTTCAATCAGAGTTGTCGTACTGAAGCCTTCCACGAGCTCGATTGTCTCAACTTTTCCGCCGTTTTGCAGTACAACATCGGCTCCGACAATCTGATCAATGTTGTAGTCTTTTCCTTTTACCAGAACATCCGGCATTATTGAAGTGATAAGTTGAAGCGGAGTATCTTCATCGAAGAGGCAGATGGCATCGGCAAACTGAAACGATGCGAGAAGCAGGCAACGTTCCTTTTCGGGAATAACCGGACGCGCATTACCTTTCAGGCGTTTTATCGAGTCGTCGGTATTGACTCCGATCACAAGCCTGTCTCCGAGAGCCGCAGCTGCAGACAAATATTGAGCGTGTCCGGGATGAATAATATCGAAACAACCATTCGTAAAAACAACGGAAAGTCCTTCAGAACGCCATGTGTTTACAGCATTAACTAGCGATTCGCGTGAATGGATTTTATTATTTATCTGTTGTCTGTAGTCCATCTTTGTTTTTCTTTTGGATGTTTACCATGATGAATGCTATAAGTCCGAGCACAAGAATCAGAACGGTCTGAACTGTCCATGAAAGCCATCCGATAGTGAATCCATCGGTAATATCGGCGCCGTAGATCAGCAGTACTTCGGAAACTATCAGCGGATAAATTCCGATACCTCCTTGTATAACAATAATACCGATGGTGCCGAAAACAAGAACCATGAATGCTGATTCTGCCGTGAGACTGCTGGAGGAAGGAACACTGAAATACATGAGGTAGATCATGAGCCAGTACATGGTCCAGATGAGAATGGTATAAACAAAGAATAATCCGGTACGCTTCAGTTTGAAAATGGAAAGAAGTCCGCTCAGAAGGTTCTGAATAATGCGGCGGATTTTCTGAATTAGCGGCACATGCCTGAACTTTTTAAGAACCCACAGAAACACAAGAAAAAGTGCGGCAAGAACGCCAAATACGATCCATATTTTCCAACCAAACAAAACATCTGTTTTTTCATTTAAACCGCCTAACAATCGTTCAGTGACATAAGTTTTTACATTATGCCAGAAAACGGATACGGCGGTGAAGAACAAAGCGATGTAGAAGAAAAAATCAAAAGCCCGCTCGGCAACAACAGTTCCGAATAACTTGTCAAAAGGAATTTTTGATTGTTTTGAAAGCAGCACTGCGCGCGTAATTTCGCCAAGTCTGGGGACGGCAAGGTTGGCAAGATAACCGGCCATTAAGGACCAGAAAGACTGACCGGTGGTTGGTGGTTTTTCAAAGGTCTCAATAAGAAGATTCCATCGGGCTGCACGCAGAATATGGCTTAAAATGCCTGCTGCAATAGCAAGAAGTACCCAGAAGTAATTTGCTCCGAGAAAATTATTGATCACCTTGTCCTGTTGACCTGCATCAAGTTTATCCCAGAAAAAGAATATGAAAAACACCCCCAGCCCGATGAAGGCAACCGTCTGGATGATTTTGAGTGTTTTCTTTTTCAATACTTACAATTTGTTGTTTTTGCCTGGGAAAATTATAGAAGGCCTGAATTTTTTAGCTTCATCAAAATCCATTGAGCAATAAGAGATAATAATGACCGTGTCTCCCGGAGCCACTTTACGTGCAGCCGGTCCGTTCATGCAAATGGTTCCGCTGTCGCGGGCACCTTTAATAACATAGGTTTCAAGCCGTTCTCCGTTGTTAATATTCAACACATGAACTTTTTCAAACTCGATCAAACCTGCAGCATCCATAAGGTTTTCATCAATGGTGATGCTCCCTGTATAGTACAGGTCGGCTTCGGTCACCGTTGCCTTGTGGATTTTGCTTTTCAACACCTGTATATTCATGCTGCAAAATTACTAAAATAATTCGTAATTGTCGATGAGCCGCACTTTGCCAAGCCAGGCGGCCACAAAAGCCGTTGCATGTGCGGCATCTGCTTTATTGCTCAATGGTTTCAGCGTTTGGGAATCGGCAATAATGAAATATTCCGGCCGGATCATTCCGCTGCCGGCCAGCATGCGTTCACAATGGCGGCAGACTTCCTGTGGTGTGAATTCCTGAATGAGCTGAGCCGAGCGTTTAAGGACTTCGAATATCAGAGGTGCTGTTTCGCGCTCTTCTTCTGTCAGACGGGCATTGCGCGAACTCATGGCAAGACCGTCTTCTTCACGAACAATCGGCATACCCTTGATTTTGATTGAGGGAAATTCATTTTTTGCAAGTTCTTCAATGATCATCAGTTGCTGGAAATCTTTCCTTCCAAAATATGAAACATGCGGGTCAACAATTTCAAACAATCTAGAAACCACCATGGCTACTCCATTGAAATGGCCGGGCCGCAGTGCTCCCTCCATCACATCATCAATGCCCGGGAAAGTGTACGTCCGGGTGACTGGTGCCGGATACATTTCTTTGACAGATGGAATGAAAACTGCTGTGGTTCCCGCCGCCGAAAGAAGTTCGAGGTCGCGTTTTTCGTCCCGGGGATAGTTTTCAAGGTCTTCGGGGTTGTTAAACTGAGTCGGATTAACAAAAATACTGGCGACTGTATAAGTGTTTTCCGAAACCGATTCATTAATTAATGAGATATGGCCTTTATGCAGGAATCCCATGGTCGGAACAAAGCCGATTGTGGGTTCATCTGTTAAACTGTTACGCCAGTCTTTATATTCCTTTATTGTACGGAAAATATTCATAATCAGTCGAAAAAAAGTACAAAACTATACTCTTTTTTCGAATTATATGCGAAAAAAATCGTAACTTTGCATATTATTTATTAGCCCTTGCAACGTTATGGAGAAAGCAAAAATTCTGTATGTATCTCAGGAAATCACCCCATATTTGAGGGACAGTCAGATGGGTAATGTATGCAGGCATCTGCCGCAGGGGACCCAGGAGAGAGGGAAAGAGATCCGTACATTTATGCCTCGTTTCGGTTGTATTAATGAGCGCAGGCATCAGTTGCACGAAGTTATCCGGCTTTCCGGAATGAACATCATCATCAATGATTCCGATCATCCTCTGATAATTAAGGTGGCAAGCATTCAGCAGGCCAGGATGCAGGTTTACTTTATCGATTCGGAAGATTATTTCCATCGCAAGTTTATCCTGCACGACAAAGATAACCGTTTTTACAGCGACAACGACGCCCGAGCGGTATTTTTCAATCGTGGTGTTCTTGAAACCGTAAAGAAGCTTGGATGGGCTCCCGACATCATCCATTGTCATGGCTGGATGGCTGCTCTGATAGCTCCTTATGTTAAAAAAGTTTACAACAAGCATCCGATTTTTTCTGAAAGCAAGATAGTTCTTTCTCTGTATGACGATCATTTTACAGAATATTTTTCGGAGCAGCTTGTCCCGAATATTGTAATGGATGACCTCAATGCCTCTGGTCTGCCACAACTGAAGAAGGACAGAAATTATGTCGGTTGGATGAAAACTGCCATTGATTATTCCGATGGTATCATTGTCGGATCATCAGATGTAAACAAAGACGTTCTGGAATATGCAAGAAAGAGCAAGCTGCCTATGCTGGAATATCAGGGTGAGGAGAATTACATTGATGAATTCAATAAATTCTACGACCGGGTTTTAATTGATGAGGAAGTAACCTGTTAGAGCAGCAGATTATTTCCCAGGATTGAAAGGATTTTTCTGCTCTTTCTTCAGGTCAACAAGCCATTTGCCATCCTGCCTGATCAGATCTATGGTTTGGTTTTTACCGTTGGCAGTATAACTGCAAACAGCTGTATTTCCTTCAACTGTACACTTTCCGATCTCTGCATCGCTGAAATCATTTTGACTTCGCGTTGAATCGGGAACCATGTTTGAAAGGCTCTTGAAAAGACGAAGCATCATTTTGGTGTTTTCAGTTCCGTATTCCATTGCTTCATCAAATTCAAGCTTCTGAAAATGTGTCAGGAACTGTTTTGTGACATATTCCGGCGAGTTCTTTTTTTCTACACCGAGAAGCCGGCACGAAGTAATTATGACGAGGATGAAGAGAAATGCAGTTGCTTGTTTCATTCAACAATCATTTTAAGGGCAAGACAATTCTGAAAGTGGTTCCTTTGCCTGGAACCGATGAATAAACATAAAGCCGTCCTTTGTGATATTCATCAATGATTCTTTTCGATAACGTGAGCCCAAGGCCCCATCCACGCTTCTTGGTTGTAAAACCGGGCCGGAAAACGGCTTTGTACTGTGATTTCGGAAAACCCTTACCAGTATCGGAAACATCCAGCATAATGCTGCGGGCTACGCGATGAAGTGAGATGGTGATGGAGCCTTCACCTTCCATGGCATCGATGGCGTTTTTGAGAAGGTTCTCCATGACCCAGCCAAAAAGGTTTTCATTGAGTGGAATTTCAATGGTTTCGTTTTCACGGAAAAGCACATTGATGGCAACCTTTTTTGAAGACCTGGCCCGGATATATCTGACGGAATTATAAATTGTTTCTGCCAGCGAAGTCATTGGCAGATCAGGTGCTGATCCGATATTGGAAAACCGGGACGAAACATCCTGCAGCCGTTTGATATCGTTGCGGAGCTCGTCAATATAAATCTTGTTCTTATCGTCGGTTTCGATAAAATCGAGCCAAGCCAGCATTGAGGAAATAGGTGTTCCCAGCTGATGAGCAGTTTCTTTGGCCATTCCCACCCAAACCTTGTTTTGTTCAGCTTTCCGGGTGGTATTGAAAATGATATAGGCAACTATTAGAAACAAACCGACAACAATCAGCTGTACAAAAGGATAATATCTGAGCTGTGTGAGCAGATAGGAATCTTTATAGTAAATATATTTTTTACCTTGTCCCTCAAAATCAATAACTATGGGCGGGTTCTGTGCTTCCATGGTTTTGATCAGATCATGAAGCCTGTCTTTGTCATTCAGAATATCATCACTGACATTTCCACTCGAAAACACTTTTGTTTTGGCCGAATCGAGGATCAACACAGGCACACTGGCGCTGTTTACAACCACTTCAGAGAAAAAGGATTCTGTAAGATCGTTCAGCACATTGCGGAGCTCAGAAAACAACAATGATTCCTTGAAATACAGGTAATTGACAAATTCCCCGTAGCTTACCACAATAGGTTCAATTTTTGAAAAATCACTCAACCTTCGGCCTTCAAGCACTTTTACCGAGTCTGTTGAGAAATCAACGTTTTTAACTGCAATGATGTTTTTGTTTTCATCGGTCAGAACAACCGGAATGGTTGTATTTCCGGCGATTATCTGCGTGTAGAAGCTTAAATCTTCGTTGATTCCGGCATTGATAAGTCTTTTGGTGGCTTCGGCCCATATTTCAACCCGTTTTCTTTCTTCTTCCTTGACTTTTTTGAAAAAGTCGTTGGTATAATTCACAAGATTGGCTTTCTGCTGGATAGCGTTGGCCCATATTTTTACTTTTTTTCGCTCATCGGAAGCAATTTTTTTGACCAGATTATTACTGAACATGAGGGATGCATTGACAATCATCAGACCGATGATGAACAACCCCCATTTCCAGAATCTTTTTCTACGATAAATATCCATTGAACAAAATAAAGTTGGTGATATGGAACGAAACCTGCAGATCAGATAGAATAACTCATGACTTGTTCATTTATTACAACAGAGCAAAAGTAGCAATAAAACAAAACGTTGTTATGAAATTTCGGGAAAATTTAAGTACTTGCGATCCAACCAAAATGTATATATTTTGTCTACTTTAGCAAGTTAAATAAAACCAATGCCCCATGAAAGTTATTTACAGTTTAGGAATTATGACTGCACTGATGCTGCTTTCCATTATTCCTGCAAATGCCCAGCAACAAACCGGGCAGTCGAAAAACAATCCGCAATCGGGTTTTGTCTATGCATCTTCTTTCAGCATAACCCGCCCTTTGTCGGAGCTGATTGCCGAAAACCCTTATCAGGAACCTGATTTCAACGCAAAGCCCTGGGTTTCGAATGACAGAAAAAACCGACCTGCGCAAAAATTTATTTACTCGGCCGAGGATGGTCCGGAATTCGGAAACGATCCGGCAATTGTTCAGACGCAGATGGGAAGCAGGTCAATGAACAAAGCTCCGCTGACAAACTGGGCAGGAGTAACAAGTACTGCCTATCCGCCAGATCCTTCCGGAGCTGTAGGGCCAAACCACTATGTGCAGATGGTTAATGCAACTACTGTAAAAATATATAATAAATCAACCGGTGCAGCCATATCAACATTTCAGCTGGGAACTCTCTGGAGTCCGGCTACAGGCAACGAAGGTGATCCGATTGTCATGTATGACAAATTCGCCGACCGCTGGTTTCTGGCGCAGTTTGGTACAAGCACCCAGATTTATATTGCGATTTCCCAGACTAGTGATCCGACAGGATCTTATTATACCTGGACGTTTAATTCAACGGAATTTCCCGATTATCTCAAGTTTTCCATCTGGCAGGACGGCTATTATATGACTTCCAATCAATCTTCGGATAAAATCCATGTATTTGAGCGTTCAGCCATGCTGACCGGAAGTTCTTCGGCCAGAATGACATATGCAACATTTTCTACTGGAAGTGTATCGGGCTTTTTTATTCCGCTGCCAGCAGATGCAGCAGATGATGATGCATTACCGGCATCTGGTACACCGCTGCCTTTTTTCAGCTATTATGACAATGCGTGGGGCGGGGGAAGCGATGCGGTAAAAATATGGACCGCCACAACAACCTGGGGCACTACACCATCAGTTTCAATTACCGGGCCGGTCTCAGTAACCACCAATTCATTTGATGCATCTTATAATTCAAGTTGGAACGATGTTCCGCAGCCCAATGGCCAGTATCTCGACGGAATTGGCGGTGTATTGATGTACAGGGCTCCCTGGCGCTCATGGAGTGGCTATAACAGCGTTGTACTAAGCTGGGGGGTGTTGATTTCTAGTACTCCGCGCGTAAGAGCCATTTACTGGTGTGAACTGAGACAAACATCAGGTACCTGGAGCATTTATCAACAAGGAATTTATCAGCCGGATTCAGACACAAGA